>Ga0183101_1000275_pt3 | contig 41165 bp, 39 predicted proteins | sample Biomet3_FD_127790 | JGI IMG/M metagenome (GOLD analysis project Ga0183101, IMG submission 127790) | Microbial communities from bioreactor (seeded with sewage sludge) at LBNL, California, USA - Biofuel metagenome 3 | ecosystem: Engineered > Bioreactor > Anaerobic > Unclassified ... | reverse complement strand
CAGGTATACAATTACTTCTACGGAGGTAAGCTCCCTGAGACAGACACCGGCTATGTAAAAATCTTCGAGTACGTCAAAGGTGCGAATATAACAGGCACGGCTTCTCCTAATGAAACTGTTAAAATAAGCACTACAATCCTTACGGATAAGGGACGGACATTTAAATACACTCAATCAACAACTGCAGATTCTCAGGGAAGGTACGAGTTTACAGTGCCTTATTCAACAGACGGTCCGGTTGCAGGCGAAACACAGTTTGATACTGCACCTTCAGGCCCCTATGTGTTGAGCTATGGCGATACGACAAAAGAAGTGAAAGTAAGTGAAGAAGCCGTATTAAAAGGAGAAGAAATAAAGGCATAAAGCTACGGAGTGTACTATTACTTACTCTGCTTCATCTTTATTTCTCCTTTCTTCTTTTTATTCTTCTTTTTATTCTTCCAGAAAACACTTTCAAAATTTTCAAAAAAGACTGCCATTTTTTCAGAACAATTCTTTTATATATCCGTCAGTTACCTATACTTTTATATCTGCCAGTTGCATATACTTTTATTTATATATCCTTCAATCACATATACTTTTATATACTGTTAACAACTTCGTTTCACGTCTAAGAGGGATTCTCAAGGTGGAATTAGAAGAGTTGCCACGTCTTTTAGAAGACACGTCTTTTAGAAGACTTATTACTGTTTCAAAAATAGACAGCTTGAGAAAACCTGCCTTAGGAAAGATGAGCAAAAATTTCAGGAATATCGAATCGATGAAGCCTATCCTGATAGGTTCAGTATGAAAGCTGCATGAAATTTCTGAAAATGAACGAGCAGGATTATAAATGATCAGACTGATTTGCCTGCGTAGGATAATATTATCTATTTGATTTTCTTCTTCCACAAATTATATATTTAATTGAAAAAACTTACCTCTTAAAGGGGATTATTATGAGTTCTCAGGATCATCCTGTATCATCATTTCAAAACAAAATCAAATCCAGCTGGCCTTATACTCTGGCAGTTGCGATAATCGGTTTTATATCTCTATGGGTCAGAACACTTCCTTCAGATTCGGTGTTCTTATCCGATGGGTCCGTAAAGTTTGCGACCAATGATGCGTGGTACCATATGCGTACCTTAAGAGTTCTGCTTGAAAACTACCCCCACAGGATGTTTTTCAATCCCATGACCAACTATCCTAATGGAAGTTACATCCATTTTGGTCCATTGTTTGATCAAATGATGGCTATTACTTCCCTGATTCTAGGTCTGGGTCATCCCAGCTCGCATCTTGTTGATACTGTTGGAGCTTACTTTCCTGCAGTTCTCGGAGCTCTGACCGTCATTCCTGTTTATTATATTGGAAAGTATCTCGGTGGGCATAAGACAGGGATTCTAGCTGCAATCCTGATCGCATTTGCTCCAGGTCAGTTTCTGACTCGTTCACTGATTGGCTTTACTGACCATCATGTTGCTGAGTCGCTATTCAGTACTTTATTCATGATGTTTTTCATGCTGGCTTTGATTTCGGCAAAGGAAAAAAAGCTGCGTTTTGAAGATGTGTTTAATAAGAAATTTAATGTCCTGAAAGAACCTTTTCTATACTCGGTTCTGGCTGGAGTCATGTACTCAGCCTACCAGCTTTGCTGGCCCGGAGGCTCGCTGTTCTTATTAATCGTTCTTGTTTATGCCATATTCCAGTATATCTTGGACAATTTCCGGAATGAGTCCAGCGACTACCTTGGGTTTACAGGCATAGTCACCTGCTTAGTAAGTACAATCCTTATCCTTCCGTTTGTCCACCCTGACATGGGTTTTTCTCTGTACTATTACTCCTGGTTCCATGTCGTTACTGCTCTTGGGGCAATGGCAGGCTTTGCGGCTTTGAGTCTTATTGAAAGGGAATTCAAAAGAAAACAAATGACGGCTTATTACTACCCTCTGCTAATCCTCGGAGCTGGTATTCTCGGGCTTGTTGTTATTAAAATCGCATCTCCCTCTCTTTATTCCCTGATTATAAACGCTCCAAGCACTGTTTTTGGGATTCAACAGGGAGGACCTTCGACTATTGGTGAAGCTACTTCTATATTTTACAATAGTGGCGTCTTTACCCTGTCTAAGGCTTTTTCAAATTTCACTACTACGGGATTTCTCGCTTCTATTCTAGGAATGCTTATTCTGGCTGCAAACCTGTTTAGAAGACCAAAGCCTCAGGAGTTTCTGGTTCTTGTCTGGAGTTTCTTTATTCTCCTTGCAATTTACGGCCAGAACCGTTTTGCATATTACTATTCCATAAACGTTTCAATCCTGAGTGCATATCTGGGTGGATTGTTACTTGAAAAAGTGAAATGGAGTGAACTTGACCAGAAGTTCAAAAGTGATGTAAAATCGCTCGCAGATATCCCGAAAGCATTGAAATTCGTCAAAGTACAGCATGTTTTAGCAGTCCTGCTTATAGTGGTATTTCTGATTTATCCGGTATATGAATATGCAATGCTATATGCAGTTGGCTCAGACGAGCCCAATGAGCCGTGGACGGAAGCCTGTAACTGGCTTCACTCAAACACCCCGGATCCTGGTATGAACTACAATGCCATTTATGAAGCCCCGACAAACGGAGAGATGTTCCAGTATCCAGACACTGCATACGGTGTTATGTCCTGGTGGGACTACGGGCACTACATAGAGACAATAGGACACAGGATGCCAAATGCGAACCCGTTCCAGGCAGGAATCGGAGGCCGCAGGGTAAGTATTAACGAGACAAACCAGCCGGGAGCAGCAACCTTTTTCACAGCTCCATCTGAAGAAGAAGCAACTGCCGTACTCAAAGCCATAGATCCAAGGCCTGACAAAATGGGTTCACGTTACATAATGTCTGATGCCAGAATGGCTACAGAGATATTTGGGGCAATGCCTGCCTGGACTCTTGATACTGATGGGTATTATCAGGCTTATTGGACAGGTAGCCAATATCAGAACATACCTTCTACCCGATATTTTAATTCCATGGAAGCAAAACTGCATATTTTTGACGGAAATGGCTTGAAACATTATCGTATGGTCCACGAGACTGAGGCTTATCAAACTGACGAGGTCGGATATAAACAGGTATACAATTACTTCTATGGAGGCAAACTCTCTGAAGTAAATACCGGTTATGTCAAGGTTTTCGAGTACGTCAAAGGTGCAAATATAACAGGCACGGCTTCCCCCAATGAAACCGTTAATATAAACACGACAATTCTTACGGATCAGGGAAGAACCTTTGGATACTCGCAGTCAACAACTTCAGACTCTCAGGGAAGGTACGAGTTTACAGTACCTTATTCGACCGATGGTCCAGTTGCAGGCGAAACACAGTTTGACACTGCACCTTCGGGACCCTATGTAGTGAGTTATGGAGATACGACAAAGGAAGTGAAAGTAAGTGAAGAAGCCGTATTAAAAGGAGAAGAAATAAAGGCATAAAGCTACGGAGTGTACTATTACTCACTCTGCTTCACCTTTATTTCTCCTTCTTTTTCCTTTGTCTTTATTTTTGGATTCTATCTTTTCAACCTTATTTTTTAGTCAAGTCTGCAGATTTTTTACTTTACTTTCCCGCTACTAGATATACTATTAAATATCACATTACTTCGTAACTTTCTAAATACTGGATATATCTAGGTATATAGTTATATACTATTAAAAAAACCTACCTCGCAGGTGAAGTGCGATGAAAACCCCTATCATAGGCCGAGTCTGGAAATTCGGAAACGATATCGATACAGATGTAATTATTCCTGGTAAATACCTGCGGACCAAAGATATGCAGGTTTTTGCAGCTCATGCAATGGAAGGCATTGACCCCGAGTTTGCAAAAAAAGTAAAACCAGGGGATATTATTGTAGCAGGCAGCAATTTCGGCTGCGGCTCTTCAAGAGAGCAGGCTCCCCTTGCTTTAAAACATGCAGGTATAGCCTGCGTTGTAGCAAAATCTTTCGCAAGGATCTTTTTCCGAAATGCAATCAATGTAGGGTTACCTCTTATTGAAGCCGATATAGAGTGCCAGGAGGGCGATGAGATCAGGGTTGATCTTCTAAAAGGCGAGGTTACAGTTTCAGGTAAAGGCACATTCAGGGGAAATAAATTGCCGGATTTCCTTCTCCAGATACTTGCTGACGGCGGGCTTGTAGCTCATAGAAAAAAAATCCAGAGCGAGCAAAAAGAATAATTAGTCCAGTAAATATCAAAATATACCGAAAAGTAACTGAAAGTACACCGAGATGTACACCGAAATGTACACCGAAATGTACACCGAAATGTACACCGGAAACATATCGGAAATGAATTAAATTTGACAATTACTAAAATAATAGTAACCCAGAACGGTAATCCAGAACAGTAACCTATAGTCACGCCTGTAATTGTTGCAATAAAAATTTCATTTCATCTCAGTTGAGTAGTTGCATTATTTAGCCTCGTGACTATAGAATCGATAACCCTAAAAAATCATCCAAAGCAACCGATATCTATGATTTTTCCTGATGAGTATAAGTATGTGGGCGTAACAAAATCCTTCTGCCCGGGCACTGAGGAGCCTATCTATTTTCTGACTGACTATCTGATTACAGAAAAGGAAAATCCTCAGACAGGCGACTACGAATATGCAGTCTATCACGTAAAAAAAAGTGGAGAGGGATTGCTCAGGAAAGTTGAAGCTCTCGAAACAATAGCCTCAGGAGAAGAGGTGGTAAAGTATGACAGGGAATTGAACATAAAAAACCGCACACTCCTGATCGAGACTGCAGAAAAGTTTTGTACCGGCAAAGTGAACACAGTAATTTTTACAGGTATGGATAGGCATGTTACTTTTGTTCATGCCCCTGACCTTTCAAGCATTCTTGAGCTAGAAATCCTTGATGTTGCTCCCCCTTATCCTTCCTGGCTTTCTCTTGTTGTGAAAAGGCTTGAAGCCAGTGGAATTTTCGGGGACCTCCAGGTCAGGTTTACTGAAAAGGTAATTGACCTCAGGCGTTTTGAAGGAAAAAATACGGTTTTTCCATGCAGTGCGTCTGGACTCGAAGGCAAGTGCCTGGATTCGGATGTGCTCACAGAAAATGGACATTTACTTGTAGGATGCGAGATTTCGAAGACTCTTTTTGAAATGCGTTTTCCTGAACTTGAGTATTCATTTATAAACATCTGTCCTTTCAAGTCCGAAATAGTTGTGCCCTCAAAATCCTTTATTACGCGCTGCTGCAGGTCTGAAAATTCAGGGCTTGTAAAGATTTCGGGTTTTGATGGAGCTGTAGTCCACTGGGGAGCATCGGAGTACCAGGTTGCTGAAGCTATCCGAAAACTTGTAAATAGCCTCAGGCAGGGTTCAGAGGATCTAAATGCCAGAGCGTATAAGGTGTAGGACTTACGCGGTTGAACTGATAAATCAATAGCATCAAACCTTCAACTGTATAAACCACTAAACAAGTCACAACGCCTAAAGTGCTTGATTTTGTACTTCAAGTGCGTAAGTCCTAAGGTGTTCACAATTAAACTGCAGGCCTGCTAAGTTTACTTAAGGAAACTTATACTGAAAATTGGTAATTGAAAAAACTGCCGTGTGCGAAATTCAATTTACCTATTTCATATCTTTCTTTTAATATTAATACTGTCTGCTCCTATCTTCCCATTTTCATCAGCTGTTGATGATAAACACGTAGGTTAAAGTCACTTTTAATGGTAAGTTATAATGATGGGCTTTTAGGCTTTTTTGCTGCCGAACGTTCGTTTTAATACTAACCAAAAGTACTCACTGAAGATGTCCATAAATTCTAATATTTATTCTTTGAGTATTCGTTTAAGGTTTCTCAGACTTTTTTTACTAAGTTATATTTTTTTCATAAAGTAAACCAAAACTGATCTTGCAAGACTATATAAGTAACACAGACTTGTGAATTGTCGTGTCAGGTAAAAGAGCAGGAATCATGTTATCTTTTTGTCAGTAGCAATTTTCTGTGTAAGAGTCTGATCAACTTTTATTAATTATATTTTTATGTCTAAATCATAAGATTTTTTATTATAGATATACAAGTTCAGTATTAATAGCAACACCCGGCGATATTTGGAAAAAGTTATAATCTATGAAGGTCATCCTTTTAAAGGATCATTTACTGGCAACGCTCGTAATTGAGGGGATTTGAGGGGAGTGTCAAATATTTAAGTAACTCATGTAATCGGAAGCGGGTAGCCGATTACATAACAAAATTAAGTCTGGGGGGTAATGCTATGCTTTTGCTCATGATTGCATGGATTGTTGGATTCATTGTGGGGGTTTTCTTGCTGAAGTTTTTGTTTGTAACGGTTGCGGTACAGGCTTCACTTGCTTATAACACAATCATTGGACGTAATATTCATGGGAAGTATCAACAGGTGAATGTGATACCTGATTTGGTTAAAACTCTCGCGGACAGCAACATATACCAGCGTTATTCGCTTGATCCGCTGCGTGTTGTAAAATATCCAGCGTTTTATAGGAAAGGTTTTAAGTTTTTTGACGAAGATCAATATAAATATGCTGTTTCTTATGAAGGCAACGGTAAGTATACTGTCTATAGAAAAGTAAGGGCAGGAATATCAGGCAATAAAACAAAAACAATGGTTGAGGAAAAGTCTGAAATTAAAGTATGAGCAGAACTAAGGTGCGAGTAGAGTTATTTAACTTAAGTGCTGCCAAGGCTATACCAATATGTATGAGCAGAACTAAGGTGTGAGCAGAGTGTGAAAGTATCCACACAGCAATTTAATTTAAATACTGTCCGTTATAATCATGTTACTCAGACTTTTCGGGCTTAGTCTGCCTGGAATTTGACGAGATCCATATCCCCTATCATCCTCTCAAAAAGTATTTTTCATCCGTTGCCTGCACAGAAAACATAGTTTTAAATCTGATTGTAGATTTATTGGATCATCAAAAGGGTAATAACCAGGCATATAGGTATTTTGAGGATTTCAAGTATCAAATGTACTCATGTACTAAATCTCTAATTATTCCTAAATCGCGTGTTAAATCTCTAATTACCCTTAAATCATGTGTTAAATCTTTAAATATCTCATAATCATGTTTTAAAACTCTAACTACCCATAAATCTTATACTAAAGATTTTAACTATCCCGAAAAATCTCATTTATAAAACGAAACTGGAGTTCACCTAATGTCTTTCCTGACTAACTTCCTTTTAGGGCTCGGGCTTTCAATGGATGCATTTGCAGTTTCCATGTCCAGCAGTACTACTATACGGCCTTTTCATCTAAAGGATGCACTGAAGCTTGCCTTCTTTTTTGGAGGATTTCAGGCTTTTATGCCTGTGTTGGGCTGGCTTGGAGGGAGCGCAGTAAGTGGCTTTGTATCAAACTATGCTCCCTGGATTGCTTTTGGGCTTCTGGCCTTTATCGGAGGCAAAATGATTTATGAGGCTCTTTACGGAGATCCGGATGGGAAGATAAATTCCCTCAATTATTCGGTGCTTCTGATGCTCGCAATCGCTACAAGTATAGATGCCCTTGCCGTGGGAATTAGCTTTGCTTTTCTCAATACTCCTATTCTTGAACCTGTGATTATAATCGGCTGTGTGACCTTTTTCATGTCTTTCTGCGGAGCAGTCCTGGGGTGCAGAATAGGTCATTTTTTTGAGCACGAAGTCGAGATTATTGGAGGACTTATCCTCATCGGGATTGGTGGAAAAATCCTTGCCGAACATCTGCTCTGGATCTGACAAATCCTGGAAGTCTCAAAAAGTTACGCCAGATTCATATACCCCTAACTAAGATGCAGTTAATATGAGACTGGCTGTAATCGAAGGTGATGGTATAGGCAGGGAAGTAATCCCTGCGGCTGTTAAAGTCCTTGATGCTTTCGGGCTTGAGTTTGAAAAAGTTCCCCTGGAGCTTGGCTATACCCGGTGGGAAAGGACAGGAACTGCAATATCAAATGATGATCTGGAAACTATAAAGGGGTGCGATGCTGTCCTTTTTGGGGCAATTACTACTGTACCGGACCCGAATTACAAAAGCGTGCTCCTGACTATACGAAAGGAACTGGACCTGTATGCTAATGTCAGGCCTGTAAAACCTCTGCCCGATATAACAGGAGTTACCGGGAGAAACGATTTCGATTTTATTATTGTCAGGGAAAACACTGAAGGGCTGTACTCGGGAATTGAAGAAATAGGGCCCGAAATCTCCTGGACGAAAAGAGTCGTCACCCGGAAAGGTTCCGAGCGGATTGCAGAATATGCCTGTAAGCTTGCAAAGAAAAGAAAGAACAAGCTGACTATTGTCCATAAATCCAATGTCCTGAAATCCGACAAGCTTTTCCTCGATGTTTGCAGGCAAACTGCCAGTGCTAACGGCGTGGAATATGAGGATATGCTGGTTGACTCGATGGCTTACAACCTTATTATGCACCCTGAAAGGTATGACATTGTGGTCACAACGAACCTCTTCGGAGATATTTTGAGTGATATGTGCGCAGCCCTTGTAGGAAGTCTCGGCCTTGTCCCAAGCGCCAATATAGGGGATAAATATGCCTTCTTCGAACCTGTGCACGGGAGCGCACCTGACATTGCCGGAAAGGGCATTGCAAACCCGCTTGCTGCAATCCTCTGTGTAAAGATGCTGCTCGAATGGATGGGAGAACCTCGATCTCAAATTATCGATGAGGCAATAGCCTATTTGCTTCAAAAGAAAATCATCACTCCTGACCTCGGAGGGACGGCTAGCACAATGGAAGTCGGAAACGCAGTTGCGGAATATGTGGTGAGTAATATGTGAGGAACAATATACAGGATCGGCGCAGCTCACCCTGGTAACGTAGTTTAACCTGGTAAAAGCAGTTCAACCTGCCAGGATGGATCGCCTCCTGCCAGAGGAGAGTTTTTAATATTTTAAGCCCTTTTTTATAATAAGGCGCAGTTACATTTTTATCAAAAATGACTGCGCACTTAAATTCTGACTTATCGCTAACGAATGAATGGGGGTTTCATTCTGCGTCAATTTTTCGATATCTCGCTGCCTATTACGGAAGAAATGGTTGTATATCCGGGAAAGCCGGGGCCTTCTATTAAGAGGTATGCCTCTGTCCCGAAGGATAAGGTAAACGAGTCTATCCTGACTCTTGGAAGCCATACAGGCACTCATGTAGAGTCCAGGCTGCATCTTCAGGAAGGTAGAGAAGGAGTTGCTGACTTGCCTCTTGATCATTTTTATGGAAAGTGCAGGGTTTTTGATCTCGCTCTGGTAGAAAGTGAAATTCATAGGCAAGACCTTGAAGAGTTTGAAATCGGACCTGAAGAAATAGTACTTCTCAAGACCAGAAATTCGGCTCTTGGGTACGTGAAATTCCTTGAAAATTATGTACATCTTAAAATGGATGCAGCTGAATACCTCGTCAATGCCGGAATCAAAACCCTGGGATTTGATTACCTGAGCATCAAAAAACCCGACGGGGACGATGAGGTCCGTGAACTGCTTATAAATAATACGACTTTATTTTTAGGACTTAACCTTGCCGGTGTTCCTGAGGGGGAATATACATTCATAGGTCTGCCTCTCCGTATAGATACGGACGGAGCTCCGGCGAGAGTGATACTTGTTAAAGACTAACATTTCATAATAAAAACTAGTGTTGAGTCAGTCATCAAGGATTCAATGATTCCGAATAATTACAATCGATCTTATACGACATTTTGTGGTTGATTCTACATAGGAAAGACCGAATAATATAATAATTACAGCAAATGTTTTCAAAAACAGTTATAAAAAATTGACTTCAAACTTTATCCTGTGTAATTGGGATATAAATTACAGGTTTAAATAGAATCAGTTGAAAAGTAAGTTTCTCTCCGCCTTTAATTTTCGTCGGAATTTCTTCATGTTTCCGGTTTTTTTCTGACTTTTCTTGAAGTTTTTGCATCTCAGTTGGTCTGTTCTTGAGATCCACTTCAATTGACTTATTTTGAAACTTACTTCTCAACGTTCCAGTTCTTTAGAGGTTTTACATCATTTTGATTCGCAGTTTTTAATTTGCAGCTGTTCAATTCGCAGTTTTTTATTATATGACTCAAGTGCTTCCAGGCTAGTAGTCAATAATCCTGTTTTATATACTCATTACTGGAGCCTTTAGTTTAAGTATAGACATATCTCCAAACTGTACTGAGGAATTTATGTTTCTGTAACTTTCAAACTGCTCATAATACTGAGCACGCTCGATTAATCCTTTGAATATTTCCTCCATTGTATTCACCTCTATTTCCAAAAACTACTTCAGTACTTATTAATCTCAGCCTAGCAGAGTGAAAGTATTTCTTTCAGGACGTCCGGCAAAAATTCCAGTCTCTACAGTTATTGAGGCTGAGAGGCTGAAAACCTTTCCGGAAGGCTTTCAAAAAAATGGAGTCAAAAAATGTTAAATGCTAAGAAAAAAAAGTTTTAAATGGAGAGCCGGGATACAATAATTAATTCTTTTTTGCGGTGGCTACAAGCTGCTCTCCAAGCTTTTTGCATCTCAACAGTTCTTTTTCATATGGTCTGTACTTTACCTGCAACCCGGGATCAATCACTTCAATTCCTGCGCTTTTTAGTTCCTGTTCTATGATTTTTACTGCGCCTCCTCCCCAGCCATAGGATCCGAATGCCATAGCTTTTTTCTTCTGGGGGCGCAGGCCTTTGAGATATACTAAGAAGTCACCCACCGTTGGAAAGAGCCCATTATTAAGGGTCGGTGAGCCTACTGCAAAGGCGGCTGCATCGAGCATCTCTTTCATGATATCACTCCTCGAGCTTTTTCGAAGATTCAGCAGTTTTACCTCCACACCTGCGGCTCGGACAGCTTCGACAATCTCGTTTGCCATTATTTCTGTGCTGCCCCACATGGTATCATATATCACAAGCACTTTTTCTTTTACCTCTCCGCCAGCCCATGATCTATAAGCTTCAAGGATCTTCGGCAGATCACGTTTCCATATAATTCCATGAGAAGGAGCTATCTGCAAGGGTTCTATTTCCAACTTGGTTAATAACCCAAGATAACGAAGAAGAGGCATATGGAAAGGCATGAGAATGTTTGCGTAGTACTCGGCTGCTTCAGGAAGGACATCTCCCACTTCGAAATCATACCTTTTTGAGGTTGCTATATGCTGCCCGAAACCATCGTTTGAAAAGAGGATCCTGTCTTCTTTCAGGAAAGTTTCCATACTATCAGGCCAGTGCAGCATTGTAGCTTCCAGGAACAGAAGGGTTTTGCCACCCAGATCCAGCTGGTCGCCTGTCTTCACAACCTCAAGGTCCCAGTTCTCACTGCCCGAGCCCTTGAAGTAACCGTTAAGGATATCGACGCCTTTTTTTGTAATGAGTATTTTAGCATCGGTTTGTTTTTTAAGCTCTGCCAGAGAACCTGAGTGGTCAAGTTCCATATGGTTTACTACAATGTAGTCGAGTTTTGAAGGGTCTATAACCTGACTAATGCGTCTGAGCATCTCCCCTGCAAAGGGAGATTTTACCGTATCTATAAGTGCGGTCTTTTCCCCAACGACCAGGTAGGAGTTGTAGGTTGTCCCTCCGGGAGTTGTAAATCCGTGAAAATCTCTTCCGTTCCAATCAATTGCCCCTACCCAGTATACACCACTGGAGAGTTCAACGACTCCACCTGTTTCTTCTGTATCCATATTCGCATCTCGTCTGGTTTTTCAGGTTTGCATCCGGAAACTGGTAATTTCTTCCAGGAACTGGTCAATTAACTCGTAATGACTTCTTTCGTAACCTGCCAGCATCTCGAAGAAATTTTTCAGGCTTTCGTCATCTACCCTTTTTGCGACTTCCAGATAGAAATCTTCACTTTTTCTCTCGTGCCTGAGAGCTGCAACAAGGATTCCCGCATCTCCAAGCGTAATCTCTCCACCTTTTATGCGGCCAATATCAAACTCAGGAGTGAAAGACTGACCACTCGGAATTTCCGTACTGGTTACAGGCAGCTCATTTTGATCCCGATATCTTTCAAGATAGCCAAGATGTTTTACCTCTTCATTTGCCAGATACTCGTAGAGTTCCTTAAATTTCGGTTTGTCCATTAAAGCAGCTTTACTAAAGTAGAAGTCTCTTGCCTCTATTTCCCTCTCAATTGCCAGAGCTACGGCTTCTTCAATTCCTTTAAGATTTTTTACTTCTTCTACTACATTTTGATACTCGCTTCTCATACCTTTTACCCCATATGATAACTTATCTCTTCAGATTACCCGATTTTTAAAGTTTTTATGTTCTGGTTTCTTCCTTAGTTTTCTTCTTTTTTCGTTCTTTCACTTTCAGGATTATATCTTCAGTAGGTCGCTCAAGCCCGAATATGTCATAAATCTCGTAAGGGCTTTTAAGCACCGTGATATTTTCCATCTGTGCAAGTTTTTCCGAGTTTTGAACATCTACTTCACGCATATTAAGTTCAAAGGCTCTGCCACTGGGTGCAGAGGTTTTTACACTCCCTCTTTTCTGGTCTACTGGCAGGATGAAAATAGGTGTTTGTCCTTTTCCAGTCTGTGAAACTGCGTTTGTAACAAGGGTATCTGCAATCCCATACACAATTTTTGCCACGGTATTGGCAGTTGCCGGGGCTATCAATAAGAAGTCGTAGTATCCCATCTGCAGTGGGCCTGCAATGAACGGGGAGTTAGGGCCTGCATCCACCTTGAAATTAGGAAAGTCGTTCTGAATTTTATCCCAGAGATGATACCATTTCATTACGGTCTCGCCCTCTTTAGAGAGAAAAACCATTGCTTCAACATTTGTTCGGTTCTTAATGTCCACCAGAATACTGTAGGTCTCAATCATCTGGTCTCCCGAACCTGTTATTCCCCATGCTATTCGCTTGATGTTCTTATTTAATGGTTCTACCAAAATAGCTCCTCCTTAACTGGTTCTGACAAATTATGGAATTATTTCTCTTCCTGATTAACCTGAATCCTGAAAATCCTTCCAAAATTTACATCATTTGCTTTCTTCTTTTTGCGTTTCAGACGACTGGGGTTTGGATTCCGTTCCCGATGAAGCATTTTTTACAAGCCGGGTTGTCTGGACAAGTTTTTTTAGGGTTCTTCTAAGGCTTCTCATGCCTTCTGAATCTTCTGAGACTCCTTCTTCCCCTTTGTCCTTCGACCAGAATGTCCCCCCCAGGTTAGCTCCGAAAGAGCCTCCTCCCACAGGTATCATTTCGTTGATCACATAAAAGTTCAGGATAGTCTGGATTGCCGGTTCCTGTCCCCCTATCCTGTCTCCTCCGTCTGCAATTCCCATTCCAACTTTATTCAAAAAAACCTTTGGGTTTTTGGCAACTATGGCTCTGCATCTATCCATAATTGTTTTGGTCTGAGCGCTCAGTGTTCCCTGATAAACAGGAGTTCCAATAATCCAGGCGTCTGCCCAGATCATTTTGTCGTAGAGCTCGGCTGAAATATCATCCTTATGAATGCAGCCTTCCTTTGTTTTTAGACAGAAGTCGCAGTGGATGCAAAAGTTCAGCTTTTTCCCTTTTGCAGAAAAGTAATCGGTTTCTGCACCATATTTCTCCTCTGCAATCTTCAGCGCTTCCCGGACCAGAAAGTCAGTTGCCATATTTCTGGGACTTCCGGAGATTCCGAGAATTCGTATAGGTTTGGCTTCGGTTTCTTGCATGTCCCCCTCCGAATTACAAGTAAAATTATGTATATAAGCAAATATATCTATATGCTGGTATATCTTTCGGGTAAATAATTTTATGCCTGAGTAGTTATATGCTTGAATTTTTTTAATTTTTTCCTTTACAGCTTAAATCTTCTGTATAACGCTATCGGGGAAAGAAATAAGCAAATTGTTCCGGCTCCGAGGATTGTATATTCCTTTTTCAGGATAAATTGTCATGCCAATTAAGGATATGTTGAAAGTCTCTTCACCGAAAAGTTTATCTAGATGTTATTGAGACGCCGACCTATTTAGTTCCAAAAACTGGTAAAGTATGAGGCGTCATAAAGTATTCGTTCGGAGACGTGACGCACTCATGAGAACAAAAACAGGTATTATGTGATTGAAACAAAATAAACGATTTCAAACAAAACAGGTGATTTCAAACAAAATGGATGATTTCAAACAAGACCGGTGGTTTGGAAACAAAACAAACGCTTTCAAACAAAACAGGTGATTTCGAACAAAATGGATGATTTCAAACAAAGGGAGTATTACATGAATATGCTGTTAATCTAGAGTAAAAAAGTAGATATTTTTGGTACTAAATTATAGAAATCTGGAAGTTCACAGGAAAACAGCCAATTTTTAACTCTTGATCTTATATTAATCCTGATCTTATATTACGAAAATAAATTGGATTGAATCTCAGTTGATGAACTGAGAGTTTTCCAATAAGAAAATATCTTATCCACAGTTTTCAATTCTGTTATCGTGGATATTTACACCAGTTTCTTTTGTATTTAAGCGCACTACTGCAGGGGCAGGTAAGTCATGGAAATGGTTGCCGGAAGCTTCTATGTTTTTAAGAGTTCCCTGTAATTCCAGGCCTGCGTATCCACCGCCAGATGTAGTACATTCATTGTTTTTCATGACACCATTAGTAACGGAATCGAATCTAACGGATGAATTAGTCCGGTTGATAAAGTTACAATTCTTAACTGTAATGCCGTTTACATGATAGGCATATACTCCGTCATGTCCGCATTTGTTTACAGTTACGGAATCTATCACTACGTTGCTGGATTGTGAAATGAGCATTGCATCATTACATCCATTCTGGAACGTAACATCCTGAATTGTTAATCCGTTGCAGTTTACTATAGTTGCCATGTTATAACAGGAGGTTCCGAGCCTGACACCAGAATAATAGTCGGACTGGCTGCCATCAACAGTTATGCCTTTTATTGTAACGCCGCTTGCAGAACTGCCTCTAACCATAAGCATGGCTTTCTTGTCTGAAATACTGCTCTCACGCCCACCCCAGACCGGTAGTCCTTTGGCAAGCTTAATCTTTGTACCGGAATCTCCTTCAAGGACTGTGTTGCTGCCGATCCGAAGAGAATCGCTTATATCATACGTGAAAGGGCCTTTAAGGTGGACAGTTGTGCCCGGGTTCTGTGCAGCAAATTCAAGGGCCTGGTTAATCTGGACATCATCGGCTTTTCCATCACAATTGTAGTCTCCACTTCCGTCTCCTGCAACAGTTACTACCTTTGTACTCTGAGCGCCTAACGCAGCCGGTACAGTTGTTAAAATAAGGCATGTTACCAGGAATAGGGTTCCTAGTTGTCTTTTTTGCATCGTATCACCTTTGGGTTGGATTTTTATAGGGATTTAAGTGAAATCAAAAAACATACAGTAAGTACTTCTTTCCCAAATATTCTCAAAATTTCATATTACGTACTCGTAATACTTACTTTTCCGAACTAATCTAATCAGGTAGGGATTTTGAATTCTTGAATGAAATTCTCTGATCAGGTCGGCTCTATACGGGTATTCAGATTCCTATTACGTCTGCGTAATATTTTTTGAACCTATCCAATTCGGTTCTCTGCGATTTAGTGGGGTGGACACGTTGCACACAGAGTATCCACTCTCCAATAACGTATAGTAGGGATTAGTCACTGGAGGTGGCCGGAAACTAGAAGTTTTGGCTTCTACAAATCAAAACTACTACTGACCACAGGATAGTAGCCTTCTGGTCAATATTATTTATTTATCTAATACGGCCTTTAGCCAGATCAACTCTCCTTTTTAAAAAGGTCTGATTCATCATTACTGAATTTCTGAGTTGACACACTTGGTTATGTGATCTTATTATAAAATATTTTTGGTATTATATCAAATAAATTTATATAATGTGTAATTATTTCAATATATTTTAAGTGTTTATGGAACAGAGAAGTAAAATTTTACAAAGGAAATTTAAATACGTATCAATTTATATAATAAACATGATTTTCTTTAATATTAAGAAGAAGCTGAGGAACAAAGATCGTATTATATATTTTAATGCTGATTTTATCTCATAAGGCGGGAATACCCCTCTTCCTCAGACGATCCGGTTTTACCGGATCAGATCGGGAGTAGTAGTTGACTGATTAATTTAGTTGATATTGACTTGGCTCATATTGATTTAGCTGATACTGTTTTTACTGATACAGGTTTGTGGCTTTATATCGCCGGTTTATTGCTTTGTTTTTATACCATATTCATCAAAAATGTGTAATATACTAGAAGTTTAACTCCTTCTCGCCTGGCACTATGTATAAGAGTCTGGTCAGAAAAGTCTCAGGTTTTCTTAGCCTCCATTCCTAAAACAAAAAAAGGTAGTAAAATCCAATGAACATTGATATGCAAGTAAAATTAGAATACATTTTACTTCTATAATTATATATTGCGGAGTGCTTCTCTTTATATAATAACTAATATTATATGTCAATGAATATATCAAATTATCAAATATAAATTAAAATCGTATGAATTGTGCTGTTATAACAAAGTCAGAATAGCTTGGGGTTTTACTAACGGCATATGGTGGGGTAAAAGTGAAAAGGAAATTATTTTCGGTATCATTAGTTCTTGTATTTTTTATTTTGATATCGACAGTGGCTTCAGCCGAACAATATACAAAAATTGGCAGTGGGGCTGAGCCTGCTATCGATGATGGTAAAGTAGCGTGGACAAGTAATGGTGTTATTCACGTTTATGACCTGAAAACCAAAAAAGAAACTACAGTTAACTCTTCCGCAGCATCTTATCCAGCGATTTCAGGCAATAAGTTAGTTTGGCATGACGAGAGCAGTGGAGTCTCCAGACTTACTGTATACGATATAAAAACCAGGGCAAGATCTCACATTACAAAAGATGTAGACAAAAGTAGTATTCCTGCTATTTATGGCAGCAGGATAGTATGGAGCGCAGATTCCTGTGTTTACATGCGTGACATATCCACATCTATGCAGACTAAAATCGCAGCTGGAAGCAATCCTGATATCTATGCTAACAGGATCTCTTATGACTCTTATTCTACCAAGGACACTCCGCAAATTTACGTATATGACATTACTACTAAAAAAGCAATAGATGTCAGCCAGTATGGTGATAACATGTTTTCACATATTTATGGCGACAAAGTGATATGGTCGGATTTTTACAACAGACTGGGTAATATCCGCATGTATGATATTGTTACCGGGCAACAAACCGAAGTCACAACAGGGGATGACAAAACTGGTTATGATACTGGCGGTTCAACTGACATAAGTGGCAAGAAGATTGTGTACTTGAAGCATAACAACCTTGCGAATATAGATTCAGGTGATTTATACATATATAATACATATACCGGAAAGAGCAAACAGTTGACATCTGGCAATACTGCACAAACCCCGGCTATATCCGGCAACGTTATAGTGTGGTCTGATTCTTGCAGTATCTATATGTTGAACTATTGACAATAATCACTGACAAGAATCAGCCGTAAACGCGAATCTCTGGAAACTGGATCCCAGAAATGAGATTAACTCTAAAATGCATTCGTTGCAACTCAGACCATGTCAGAACTGGAAAAACATGCTGCTTTAATTGTGAAATACACAGAAGGAGTCAACATTACTATAAAGAGCAAATATATTGTAGCGAGGTAAAGTAGCATTATTATGAAGTAAAGCAGCAGCAAAGTAAAGTAAGGATTTCGCTGCTTTATATTTTTAAAATACAAACGTAAAAGGAGAGTTATTGATCTATTTTTCAGTGCTTTTTAATTAGAGTGCAAGTTTTTGGTGTGTTTTACTGATTTTTCTTTTCTTTAGCGCTTTCCTCGAGTTCTTCTTTTGCCACATTGAACCCTTTCGAAAAGTCTATCTGCACTGCCCTTCGAGTTTATTTTCATTTATCTTTATTATTTCTTGCTCTATATCTACAGTTAATATTCGCCCGAAAGCTGCGGGATTTTCGCCACATGCCATTTTCCAATATAAACCTTTTGGCCATTTTGAAAGAATACTTTTCTTCGAAAAAGCCCCGTTTCTTCCAGTTTCTTTCTCATGACCTAAGTTAGTACATTTTGAAACTGCGGTTTCAAGTACCAGTTTCTGGAAAAGGTTTTTAAGGTATTAGGACTTACGCACTTGAAGCACAAAACAATAGCAGTAAACTCATAACTTCTTAAACTATAACTTTTAATTATGATGTTTACTATACTTGATTTTGCAGCATAAGTGCGTAAGTTCCGGGTATGATTATCTTTCTTGAGTGATTCGGGCTTTAAAAGTTCACTATGAGGAAGATGAATAAACAATTTTATTACGATGATTTTATATAAGTTGTTTAATACAGTTAAATATATATAGATTCTTAAATACTGTTATGTGAAATTATATCAGGTTTATAATTAATGTCTATTATAATGGATATTAATTATTATTTAAAAGAAATATTTTGGGGACAAAAAACGGACCCATTTATTTTAAACAGTAATCAGGAGTAACTTGAGATGAAGTTCGGAATCGAATTTGTGCCGAGCGATCCCGCCTTAAAGATCGCATATTACGCAAAGCTCTCAGAACAGCAGGGATTTGACCATGTCTGGATCACTGACCATTACAACAACCGTGATGTGTACTCCACTCTTACCGTTCTCGCCCTGAACACTAACAGTATTAAGATCGGTCCCGGTGTTACAAACTCCTACACCAGAAACCCCGCAATTACTGCATCCAGCATTGCCTCAATTGCCGAGATATCAGGCGGCAGGGCAGTTCTCGGCCTTGGGCCAGGAGATAAAGCGACCTTCGATGCCATGGGCATTGCATGGGAAAAGCCTCTTGCAACCACCAAAGAAGCAATCCAGGCAATCAGAGACTTTATTTCAGGCAAGAAGGTCTCCATGGACGGAGAAATGATTAAGTTTGCAGGCGCCAAGCTCGCTTTCAAAGCCGGAAATATCCCTATTTATATGGGTGCCCAGGGCCCCAAGATGCTTGAACTTGCCGGTGAGATCGCAGACGGTGTCCTTATCAATGCTTCCCACCCGAAGGACTTCGAAGTTGCTGTAGAACAGATTAAGAAAGGAGCCGAGAAAGCCGGCCGTGACCCGAGCGAAGTTGATGTTACAGCATACGCTTGTTTCTCAATTGATAAGGATCCTGTAAAAGCAGTCAATGCCGCAAAAGTAGTAGTTGCTTTCATTGTCGCAGGCTCCCCTGATCTTGTTCTCGAGCGCCATGGAATTCCGGTCGAAGCCAAGAGCCAGATAGGTGCAGCCATTGCCAAGGGAGATTTCGGAGCTCTTATGGGTGGACTTGTTACCCCTCAGATGATCGAGGCCTTTTCTATCTGTGGAACTCCTGATGACTGCATGAAGAGAATCAAGGACCTTGAGGCAATCGGAGTTACTCAGATCGTTGCTGGATCTCCGATCGGTCCTGCCAAAGAGAAAGCAATAAAGCTTATAGGTAAAGAAATCATTGCAAAGATGTAAGTTTATTACATCCTGCATAAATTTTTTCATTTTTTCTTATTTTATTTTTAAAAAACGTCTTGCTGGTAAGGCAAGTATATCAAGGTGTTGGAGGTAGCTAATTGCCACCAAAGATTGCAGAAGTCATTGAACATGACGTATGCGCAGCTTGTGGAGCATGCGAGGCCGTATGTCCTATAGGAGCTGTAACTGTAAAGAAGGCGGCAGAAATCCGTGATCCAAACGATCTGAGCCTGTATGAGAAAGGAGCTGGGTATCTGGTCTGTGAAGGTTGCTTAACCTGCAGCAGAATTTGTCCAGTAGTAGACGGCTTTATTGAGAACGAGCTTGCAAATGTGCGCAAGTTTTTTGCCGCAAGGTCCAGGGAAAATGCTGGCAGCCAGGATGGAGGAGTTACCAGTGGCATCCTTAAATCCCTTTTCAAGCAGGACAAAATCGACTGCGCAGTAGGAATCACTCGAAACGAAAAATGGGAACCAAAAGTCGTTTTATTGACAAGTGCTGAAGATGTTGAGAAGGTAAGAGGAACCAAGTATACTTCTGATCCGGTTGTTGCAGCCCTCCGGGAAGCCTTCGAAAAATATGATCGGATTGCAGTTGTCGGGGTACCCTGTCAGGCTCATTCTGCGCGGCTGATCAGGGAAAATGTAAGCGAGAAAATTGTGCTTATCATCGGACTACTATGTATGGAAAGTTTTTATCATGATGTAATGCTTGATAAAATAATCCCGGAGATTATGAAAGTCAAGATCGAAGACGTCAGGAAGATGGAGTTCACTAAAGGTAAATTCTGGGTCTACACCAGTGACGGCGAGGTTCACTCCGTGCCTATCAAGGACGTAGCCAAATATGCCCGAAACCCCTGCCATCACTGCTGTGACTACACTTCAGTCTTTGCCGACATTTCTGTAGGCTCGGTTGGTGCTCCGGATGGATGGAACTCGGTCTTTATAAGGACAGATGCCGGAGAGGAATACTTCGATATGGTCCGCGAAGAAATGGAGATTATGGAAGATCCCAAGCCTGGCCTTGAGCTTGTAAGAAAGCTTATTGATATGAAGCGTAAAAATAATGCTGAACATTTCAAAGAGGTCTGCAAAGAGTTCAGCTTTGAGACGGGAATCCGCGACGAAACTGTATGAACTTAGAATATATCGAGAGTAAATAATAAATGCATTGTTGGAGGTTGAAATACGGGATGACACGAGCTTTTTATATTGGACGTTTTCAACCGTATCATTTTGGTCACCATACCATAATCAAGCAGATTGCGGAAGAAGTTGATGAGCTGGTTGTAGGCATAGGAAGTGCTCAGAAAAGTCACGAATCAACTGACCCTTTTACGGCAGGGGAAAGGGTTTTGATGGTGTACAACGCGCTTGAAAATCTTCCTATCCGACACTATGTTCTCCCTATTGAAGATATCAAGTATAACTCTATCTGGGTCCATCACGTTGCGTCCCGAACGCCTCATTTCGAAGTAGTATACTCGAATAATCCGCTGGTTATTCAGCTCTTCCGAGAGGCCGGAGTTTGCGTAAAACAATCTCCTCTTTATATCCGGGAAAGATACTCCGGAACTGAGATCCGGAGACGAATGGTTGCAGGGGAAAAATGGGAACACCTTGTTCCAAAGTCTGTCGTCGAAGTAATAAAGGAAATAGACGGAGTAACTCGCCTCAGGAACGTTTCTGCTAGTGATAACAATTCTTCGTTATAAGAATGGTTACTCGTATGATTACACACGATTGTTTGTCTCTATCTATGTATTAATTAATACACCCACCAAACTTCAATATTTTTTTAATAAGTTTACACAGTCAACAATCATAAGTAAACTAAAGAGATAATTTTTAATAAAAGAAATGGCTATTTCTAATTGTGAACTCTTAATACTTTTTCGTACTGACCTAGGATCGTTTTCTATGTGTTTTGTGATACTGCGTCTCAACTTTTAACTTTAATTTAACATATAAGGTTAATTACTGCAATTGATGCTATTACTGAGCACATTGAAGAGCATCTATATTTTCGAAGAAGTAAGAGTTAAATAAAAACATAAAACAGGCCGTTTATTTTTTAACTGCTTGTTAAAAAATAGTGTAGAAAGATCACTCAATCATATGAAAATATATCTCCCTGATAAATCGGGGGTTTAATCCGGAAGGTATATTTTCATTGCCAGTGAAAATCGGATTCAAAAACCAATAATTTTGGAAATTTTTATGATTGAGTGTATACTATGGAGGGTATAAAATGCAAAAGATTGTATTTAAGACAATATGTATTTTTACATTAGTCTTCTTTGTCATGTCAATGACAGGAGCAGCGTGCAGTAAAAGTTGTAAAACAAAAACAGATGCAATAAATGATTCGTATAGTATTAACCTTAAAAAATGTCCAAAAGTTACTTATTGCTTAAATACTGTACTGAAAAACGATAAAGGATGTAACCTTAAAGTTATAACTACAAAGACTATTACTACCAAACTGGGTGGTAAAGTAACAATGTATAGTAACGGTAAATTCTGCTACAAAGCACCATCAACGTGTTGTTATAAAAAATGTTCTTGCACGGACACTTTCAACTACTGTGTAAAAGGTACGGATGGAAGAACCGATTGTGCAACCGTTACACTGAACCTCAAATGTCCTACCTGCTAAAAATGCCCTCAGGCAGTTGTCCTGACTGTTGTAACGCAGTAATTTTAGGGAAAAGGAAGTTTTATCTTCCGGGGATCCAATCCCCATATCCCTTACCAATTTCATTACCTTTTTAATTCACAATAGTTAAGGAACAAGATCAATCCAATCAATTGATCCGGGTTTATACTCCGACAATTCTTCTTCGCTGCCACTTAAAATATGATCTATTATTTTTTCTATGTGCTGTCCTGTCTCTTCAATGCTCTTTCCTGTCGTGTTTATCTCAAAAACTCTCTTACACCATTCAAAGGCTTCAACCAGGATCACATCGAGAGCTTCGGCCTCAATATTTTCTCTTATTTTTTCTTCCGAATAGCCGCGTGCTTTCAGCCTCATTTTCAATTCAGGAGGATATACCCTGAGTATAATCACGATATCTGCGATGTAATGGGCAAGATGACTCTCAAGAATTATTACCTCATTCTCCTTTCCACCAATAATCTCTTCAAGACGCTGCCCGACAAGTTCCATATCCGCAATAACCGCATCTCTCTTCTCATCGATCTCAGTGTAAAGATGTTCTTCTTTGATCATTTCATTAAGGTGGATTACTTTCCAGTGTCTTTTCCTTTCAAGAAACTTACTTACCGAGGTTTTTCCAGTCCCTGGCGTACCGGTGAGTCCTATTAACATGGAGAAAAGAATGGATTTATATCAATTATACTTAATGCAGCCTTTAAATATTATTTGAAAAAACATTTTTTACATAACACATCAGTTTAAATCTTCATGATACGCCAGTTTTATACCTTTCTGATATGCCAGTTTTATACCTTTCGGGAAAAAGACTCAACAACATATTTCCAATCCAGAGATGTTTAGTCCAAACCACTTTATTCTTTCAAAGTTCCGATAACAGGAAAGTCCTTAAACATTTCAGGCCCATGAGGTGCCTCGTCCATTTCTTCAGTAAGGTCTTTTCCTGCATCGTGAAGTCCCTGGTGTGTGCCACTTTCCCATAAATAGCTGTCTGAGACATCATATACCTGGCCCTGATAGGCAACATAAATCTTGCCATTTTTACCGTTATACTCTGCAAGTTCTTCAAGCGTGTATTCTTTCAATTTCCATCTCTCCACTCTAATTTTAATAACTCATTTGACTAAAGCTTGACTAAAGCCTTCAGTTTCAATTGCAGTCATACGTTTAACATTCTTAACATCTCATTGACCTCAGTAGTAGGAAGTTGACATTGAAAGTTCTGGCAGACGTATGCAGTAGCTTTTCCATCTATAGGAACCTGTCCTTCTGTATATTTTGCCAGCTTTGTAATTTCAGGGTCCTTTCCTTCAGGTCTGAAAATCAGCACTTTATTCGGAATGAAGTACGTCCAGAGTTCTTCGAGCATCTGTCCAGCGTCCGGGGATTCATGCTTTCCGGCAATTACCACTTGATAAGCTGGACCCAGACCAAAATCAAGAGCTGATAAGAACTGCGTATATCCTGAAGGTATTTTTCTGATGAGTTTTGAAAAAGCACGCTCCAGCCCTTGAGCTCTATCTTCTAGCTCGGAATCTGCAGTTATTCTGGATAGTCTAAGAAGATTTAGCATCTCAATAGAATTTCCTGAAGGTATGGCTGCATCCGCAAACTCTTTTTTCCTGAAAATAAGTGACTCGCTGTCGTCAGCAGTAAAGAAGAATCCTCCCTGAACGGGATCCCAGAAGTGATTGAGAAATTCTCTGTTGAGGCAAAGGGCTGCTTTAAGATAGTCCAGTTTAAATCCTGCCTCGTAAAGCTCCAGGAGTCCGTGGATCAGAAATGCATAGTCATCGGCAGTTCCGGAAATACCGGATTTTCCGTCTCGATATCTATGAAGCAATCGTCCATCGGGACTGTAAAGTCTCATGAGAATGAAATCTGCGGCTTTTTCGGCAGCTTTCAGGTATCTCTCCTCGCCAAAGGCCTGGAAACCTTTTGCAAGAGCTGCAATCATAAGTCCATTCCAATCAGTTAGAATCTTGTCATCTTTTGCAGGTCTTTTACGTTTATTTCGGGCTAACAGAAGTTTTTCTTTAGCCATTTTCACCCGACTCTCAACTTCGTCAGCGGGAATTTTCAGTTCGGAAGCAATCGATTCGAGAGAACGAGGCATATAAAAAATATTAGTTCCGGTTTTTTTACCTCTTATTTCTTCTTCAAAGTTACCTCTTTCGCTGAGATTAAACACCTTTGTAATCAGTTCTGACTCCTCGGGACTAAGAACCTTTCGGACTTCTTCTAAAGTCCAGAGATAGTACTTTCCTTCCTCTCCTTCTACATCAGCATCTTCCCCACAATAAAATCCACCTTCCTGAGATATCAGGTCTCTTAACACATAGTCAAGAATTCCTTCTGCTGCTTCCTTATACAGTCTCTTTCCGGTAACCTGATAAATTTCTGTGTATGCAGTTGCAATAAGAGCCTGGTCGTATAGCATCTTTTCAAAGTGGGGGACAATCCACATATTATCTGTAGAGTAACGGTGAAAACCCGAACCCAGGTGGTCATGGATTCCTCCCCTGTACATATTTTCCAGGGTATATTCAACCATATGAAGAGCTTCAGGGTTCCCACTACGTCTCCAGTATCGGAGCAAAAAGAATATTTTGTGTGGGGTAGGAAATTTTGGAGCTCTTTCGAAACCACCGTATTCGTTATCAAAGGAAGTCAGTAGCTCTTCGTAAGCTTCCTCCATTATTGACTCCCCTATGCCCTCTCCTGCTGACTCTGAGATCATATTCTGGATAGTAAACGTGATTTTATCAGCCGACTCAAGGACCTCTTCGTGCTGCCTGTCCCAGATCTCTTCTATTCGAGGCACAAGCTCGAGCATTCCTGTCTGGCTAAAACGAGAATTTTTAGGGATATAGGTTCCTGCAAAAAAAGGCTTCATTTTTGGGGTCATGATGATATTAAGAGGCCAGCCACCTCTTCCAAGAATAATCTGGCAGACCGTCATATAAACATTGTCAATGTCCGGCCGTTCTTCGCGGTCTACTTTTATGCAAACAAAAGCCCTGTTCATGAGTCTTGCTACCTCTTCATCCTCAAATGACTCATGTGCCATTACGTGACACCAGTGGCAGGTGGAATATCCAATTGATAGAAAAATAGGTTTATTTTCTTTTCTGGCTTTCTCAAAAGCTTCTTCTCTCCAGGGGTACCAGTCCACAGGATTATATGCGTGCTGGAGGAGATATGGGCTCTTTTCATTTATCAGACGGTTAGGTTTTCTGTAATTTTCTCCCAGTAAAATCCCTCCGGCTTTTCTTCAGGCTTTTATTTCTTGCCAGGCAAGCATTCTGTCTTTAAAGACTTTGGACACCCCTACGTTTTCCCTGACCAAGATTCTGAGATCCATCATTGCCTGCAAACCTGAAGGATATGCCATAGCAGTTTCTTTATCTCTGATTTTCTCAGTTTCCAGTAGTTTTAATCGATACTGACGATGACCTTGCCCCGAATTTACAGATCTGGTATGTTTCGATTTCCCTGCTTTCTGAAAATAAGTCCTGCAGGAACACAAATTTAACTCGTTAATAATATCCATTCTAACTCCCCTGGTCTAAACCTATCTCCATAAATTTCATTCTAAATGAATGGCCAACTCTGGAACAGATTAATCTGTCCTCAATACAATGATAATTTTTCTCAAGCTTCTTGTAAGCCTTTAAACTGAAAAATTAGGTACAGCCAAATTTCCCCACTTTAAATATTCGTCTCCTGAATATCAATATATCGGTATTCTAAGAGAATTTATTTACTAGTAAATTAATAAGTCAGACCAGCTATTTTATAAGCAATATAGGCAGGAAACCCCCGAAACATGGAGATTCGTTTCATTTTAAAGTTCCCGCACTTTTGTTTAGAAAAAAAGTTAATTAACTGACATGGCACTATTTTATGCTATTTTTCTATATAGCTACAGCTACTTAACATTTCAGGAGATTGCTTGCTTTTAAATGGACTGAAGTTGTCCAATCTCTTCGCTTTTTTCCTCACGAATTCCCATTTCCAGGAAATTTACAACTTTTGAGACTCTATATGATTGCTCCTGCTTTTTTTCGGTTTCTCTGGCCTGATATACTCTGACCGAGCGAAGAAGGTCGATTTTTCTGAACTCTGGCCAGAAAGGAGCACAGAAGTAAGCTGCGCAGTCACTTCCGTTAGCCTGCCAGGGAAGGAAATTTGAAACTCTTTCATCGCCTCCAGTGCGGATGACAAGATCCACATTCGGAACCGAGACCCCTGGGGCCGGATAAAGATGTTTTGAAATTAGGCTTTCATTCACTTCCTCAAGAGAGAGTTTCCCATTGGAAATACAGCCTGCAATATCGCGGACGGCCTGAATTATATCCTGCCTGCCTCCATAGGCAATGGCAATGTTCAGGTAAAACTTCCCGTAATTTTTAGTTGCTTTTTCTATTTTTTCAATTGATTCATTCAGAAAAGCAGGTAATTTTGACCTATCTCCTATGACGCGAACCTGTGTCTCTTTTTCGTGTGTTCTTGGATCAGAGTAGAGTTTCAGTAAATTTTCGTTAATAACATTGAAGATCTCGTCGACTTCTTCTTCGGAGCGCTTAAAATTTTCTGTAGAAAAAGCGTAGAGAGTAAGCTGCTTTACCCCGATCTCATAACACCACTCAATTACTCTTTCTGTAGCTTCTCCCCCCATTACATGCCCGAAACTCGAATCCTTTCCCATTTGCCCTGCATACCTGCGGTTTCCATCCATAATCACAGCTATGTGGTGAGGAATTTCTGAATTCAGAATCTTTCTCTGGAGTCTTCGCTCATACTCATTATAAAATATACTGAAAATGCGGTTTTTCAAAAGACGGAGTCCTGCACGAAAGATTCCCCTTCTCTTAGGTATGACATTTAATTTTTTTATGCGTTTTCCTCCTGAAAATATCCAGATCTGAAAACTATCCGCGTAGATTTCTCGCTTAATAAAGCTTAATATCTTCTCTTGTCCAAGATATTAATATCTCTTTTGCTTAATAATTCTATTTATCGAGTCCATCCCAAAACCAATTTTACCCTCAAATTAGTAAAACTTCACAACTATTTTTGTGATCCGAAAATCGATTGATTCTTCGGGACCTGGCATTCAGAAAAGTTATTTTGAGTTTTGGGATCGGTTGTTGGACTGAGAATCTATGTCAAACGTAAAAATTGCATGCACTACAGCTCGTTTTGTTGAATTAAATTTTAGAAGCCTCCAGCTCTCCAATCTTCTCAATTTTTACTTTAAGTAAATCAGAGTATCTCGAAGCAAGATTCAAAGCCTGTAGTCACTCCATTCTTTTCGCTGCTTTAGCAGAATCAGTAAGCAATTTTCAAAATTGTTACCTAAAAACAGATAGCGAGAAGAGTGGCTCAGTAGTTTTCAAGCACAGAGCCAACAATGTTTTTATAACTTTCTTTCAGGGAATAGACGTTGTGATCTCCGGTGACATTTATGCTCAAGATCCCGAGCCTTGTATTCATAAGCCCGACCATAGCCGAGACCCCCCGGTAGCTTACCTCAAAATTTCCTTTATCCAGGTAATCGTAAACTTCACCGGTGGTGAACTTGTCTCCGGTCAGGAAGAGATTGAGCACAACCTTGCGTATCCCGTTTTCATCCCTGCCGAGATACTTAATCAATCTCGCTCTTACCCTTTCTTCCGCAGTTTGCAGTTTCGGACACCTCAGTTAATGATTGAATTATATTGATTTAGCATTATATTGCTCACTATTCTTTTAGTTCTAAAAAGTATGCAACCTCTGAGTAGAGGCGCTAAGAATCGAATACCCTATATCCTTATCGTTTATATATTTTAGGATTGCTTTTTTAAATTATTTATATAAAGTACAAATTTAATACCAATACATGAGTCTCAGCACACTGTCAGCGACAGTAAATAATCCACGTTTTTCGCAGATTAAAATTCTCCGATCTCAATGTTTAAGGAAGTTTGAGAACTGTAAAGTATGTTAAAGAATTAGGAATAATTTATACGAAACTTAGCTATAAATCTAAGCATGAACGACAAAGATACATTACATAAAAGTGGAAATACCACATCTGGGCAAGGTCCCTGCGACTCTGGAGGCATTTTTAGACAAGATTGAGGTAAGGCAGGAGTTTTTCTCGATCCGATCTTTGGACCCTTATCCAGCAGACTTCCAATAAATAAAGAACGTGGAAATTATATACTAAATATAACATATGTAAGTGGACTGCATGTACAATGAGTATTTAAAGTTGCCTTTCTCCGTTTCTCTTGAATATGTCCCTTACCTGTGGCAACAGAATGATGTTCTTGTTTTTCTTGTCGACCTGGATAATTATAATACATTCAATGCAAGTTACCTCAGCAGGATAGAACTGGAATATCTCGAGAGGCTGCAGACAAATCACTTTAAGAAAAGATATATTGTCTCCAGAACGGTTTTAAAACATATCATATGCAAGGTTGCTAATGAGCGATCCGCTTCCGAAATATCCACATACAAAGACGAGAATGGGAAGGTCTGCGTCCTTAATCATAATGAACTATGCATTTGTATATCTTATACCGAAAGCCTTGCAGCTCTTGCAATCTCAAAGGTTGATGTTGGTATTGATATTGAACTTGCGAGAAAGCTGGTTCTTAAAAGTACTTTTAAAAACCTGTATAAGAAAATTTCACTCATGGACGAAAATGTAGGTGAAACCGATTTTTTAAAAATGTGGACTTTAAAAGAAGCCTATTCTAAGTTTTCAAACAAAGACATGCATCTTATTTTTAATAGAGAACTGGATCTCAACAGCGTTAATCATTTAACTTATGTTCTAGACAACAAATATTTATTCTCTATCGTAACTCGCTTAGGATCTCATATTATCAATATAAATCGTCTTCAAAAAATCGACTGTAACTGGGACTGAAGATTTTCGATGAAATTTAAAGTTTAAAGAAGTCGTTTAAAGTTCTGCACATTTTTCTATATTTATCGGGTTTATCTGTGCGCATATGAATACCCGATTGTCTGGAGAATATACTAAATCTATATTTTTATTAAGTAATTAAGTTGTATCATCCTATGCATACGGATGCAAGCAATTGATTTTACTCACATTTTGTCTTCGCCAGTGTTTTTGTCAGCCCGGCAGTGGCTCAAATTATTTATATAGTTGTATTACGTAATTATCACTTGGGACTCACGTCATTATGGGCAGGAATGCGTTATTTATGATCACTGGTCCGCTGAACGAAAACGTTGGGGGTAATAATATATGGAACAAATAAAGGATGATATAATCGATTACTTAAAGGCTAATTCTTTTATGGACAGTAACACCAATTTGAAAGATAATGATTCTCTCACTCAAACCGGCATTATAGATTCCATTGGCTTGCTTGAACTTATGGACTATATCTGTGAGAAATATTCTATAGAGATTCCTGAAGATATGCTGACACCGGAAAACTTTGATTCACTGCAGGGAATTACTAATATGATAACCAAACTGGCGAAGTGAAAAGGTATGCGAATTGATGCGTATATCACTGAGTACGCCAGAAAAACTCCTCAAAGCATTGCCATGGAAGAGGGAAAAAGTTCAATTTCCTATAGCTGCCTTGACAATGATATAAATGCTATTGCTTCATCTTTAATGGATTTTAACCACTGCCGGTTTGCAATACTGGCAGAATCAGGCATGCTATATGTGAAAGTGCTCATGGCAGTATATCGATCTACCAATATCGCAATTCCTCTACCAATAGAATTTCCTAAATTCAGTCTTGAGAAAATCCTTGATGCCGCCCACGTCAACAACATCATTACAACCTATGCACAGTATTCAAGATTTGGAGAGGACTTTTTTGAGCGTTTTGGAACTGTAATAGTTATTTCCAGCAATACTTTCGGAGATTTTTTGCGCAAGAAGATTGAAACAGAAGCGAATAATCCGCAACTGCAGCTCGTCCTTTACACTTCAGGCACGACAGGTACCCCAAAAGGGGTCATGTTAAGTGACAGAAATCTGGTAGCAAACGCAGAGTCAATAGTAAAGGTACTCAGGATAACTTCTAGAGATAAAGGAGCACTGGTGATATCCCCACATCACGCTTTTGGGAATTCCATAATTCACTCCCATCTGGTAGCTGGCAGCTCAGTCAGGATTGGAAATATGAATTTCATAGACTCTGTTTTCAACCTTATAGGATCAGACGTATCCATATTTTACGGGGTGCCCAGTACCTACCGTATACTCCTTCGATATCCGGATAGATTCAAAAAGGCCTTTGCAGGCGTTAAAACTGCTGCATCGGCAGGTGGAGGAATGGATAGGGATATTGTAAAAGACATAAGGGAATTAGCTCCAGATCTGGAGATTCTACCAATGTATGGACAAACTGAAGCTACGGCAAGGCTTGCCTACCTACCAGCAGAAGATGTGGATGAGTTCGTTGACACTATAGGAAAAGCAATTCCAGGGGTTATACTGGATGTCTTTGATTCCGAGTACAGACCAGCAGAACCTAATATTACAGGTGAACTGGTTGCTACAGGAGACAACATTATGCTGGGTTATCTGGATGATGAAATTGCCACTGAAATGAAAATTATAAACGGATGGCTGCATACCGGTGACCTTGCACAGAAATTACCCAGCGGATATATCAAACTGCTGGGGCGCAAGGATGACCTTATAAAAATCGGTGATCATCGCATTAACCCAAGAGAAATTGAGAGAAATATAGAGGAAAATAATGAAGTGTCCAGGGTTTTTGTCGTACCTGTGCACCATGAACTTATGGGAACCGCAATTAGCCTCATGGTCATACCTGCGGAAGGGACCGAAATTGGAAAGTTATATGCATTCTGCCGAAAAAGCCTGCCAGGATATCTATGTCCAAGAGAAATACTATTCATTGATCACCTTCCCTTGAGCGAGAATGGAAAAATATCCAATCGATCTATCATAGAGGAGTACCAACATGTCAAAACTAGTGTGTAAAAAATGTGTTCTGGATTCCGAGATTCCAGGTATACAAATTAATGAGGCAACCGGTTTCTGCCACTTCTGTGAGACATATACTCCCCTTAGTTCACAGGAAAAAAATGAATATCTGGCCAGAATTGAAGAACTTTTTGAGCAATATGGGGGAAAAGGGAACTACGATGTAATTTATGCACTTTCAGGTGGGAAAGATTCGTCATACACGCTCTACAAGCTCAAAAAAGACTATCCTTTCCTTAAGGTACTGGCTGTGCAGTTCGATAACGGGTTCACTTCGAAAAACGCAATAATGAATGCAAAAAAAATGTGCAAGATCACAGGATGCGATTATTTCCAGTTGACAATGGAAAAGGAAATTCTATATGACGCATTCCGAAAAGCTGCAGAGTCATATGATGCATTTCCAAGATTCGCCAAATATCGAGCCAGTGACATATGCAACATTTGCATCACTATTATTAAACAGAAGCTGATAGAGCAGGCCATTCTTCAAAAAGCACCTTTCATCGTATTTGCCTTTACAGCTGGACAGTCTCCTAATCCCATAATCAACCTATCAGTCAATTTTATTCAGTGGTCCAGAAGCTTATTTGAGAAACAGCTTCAGAAAATAGGTATCGAAGATAAGGATGAAATCTTCCTCCTGAAAAAAGAAGTTCTTGAGAACATAGGTGAAAACGTTCCGAGTATTCTGCATCCTCTATGCCTCTGGGATTACAGTGAAGATAAAGTGCTTGAGACCCTGCTGGAAATCGGGTGGGAACTTCCGGGAATCAATGACAGCAATTCAACCAACTGTACGTTGAATTCTTTTGCCTGTTACAATCACCTGGAGAAATACGGGTTTCATCCATATGCTTTTGATATAGCAGGACTTGTCCGAAGCGGGGAAATGTCAAGGGAAGAAGGACTTGAAAAAATTAATCCGGAATTGTCACAGCCATTGATAGAAGAGGCTGCAAGAAAGCTTAAACTGAAAGTAAAGAAATCACAAAAAATACTCGTTAAAATTTGATTCTAAGATAGCGAGTTGAGGTACAATATTTAATTTGAACAGTGTAATTTGAACAGTGTAATTTAAACGATCTAGTTTGGACAGTCTAATTCTAAAATCTGATTCAGGGGGGCAATGTTATGCAAGTCGCAGAAGAAATGAGCATGAATATAATGGAAGAACTCAATGGAAACATTGGAAATATAGCTTTAAAGCTCAGGGGTTTTATTAGAGATCAGGTAACGAGTTTTAAGAAAAAAGGAGTCGTTATAGGGGTTTCGGGAGGAATTGACTCAGCCGTAGTACTTACACTATGTGTACAGGAACTCGGAAAAGAAAACGTATATGGACTTCTCCTTCCTGAAGAGGAATCTGCCCCTTCCAGTAAGATCCTGGGAGCGGAGATATGTGAAAGTCTGGGTGTGTTACATGAAGAAGTACCCATCTCTCCTATTCTGAGATCGCTTAATATCTATGATAAGAAAGAACAGATTATAAAGAGGGCCTGCCCTGAGTATGATGCCAGAATACATAAAACATCGCTGGTACTGCCTGATTTCCTCAGCACTGGACTGCTAAATGTTCCTTATATCCGCCTGGTAAAAAATGGTGAAACTGTTGGAAAGTACAGGCTAAAAGCGACTGATTATCTTGAATTAATAGGATTGCAGGGTGTCAAACAGAGGTCCAGAATGCTCGTTCAATATATGTATGCTGAAACGATGAATTACGCAGTTTGCGGTACGACAAACAAGACCGAACTGGTCCTTGGGCAGTTTGTGAAATATGGAGATGGGGGCGTAGATCTTGAGCCTCTGGCGGACTGCTATAAAGTCCAGGTTTATGCTCTGGGGAAGCTGCTCAATGTTAACGAAGAGATCATAAAGCGCCCTCCAAGTGCTGATACCTGGAGCCATTACACAACTGACGAGGAATTCTACTGGCGCATGCCGATTCAGATCATGGACCAGCTGTTGTATGCCCAGGAGCACCGGCTACCCCAGCAGGTAATTGAAAAGAGCACTGGGCTGTCCAGAGAGACGATAGAAAAAGCTCAGAGGCATATCAATAGAATAAAAGATACCACAGAATATATACGAGCCGCGCCGCCTGTTTGCTACATTAACAGGTAAATTGCAAAAGCGCCTGTAGAAAAAGTTATACCGGCTAAAATAGGGCTAATATTAGGATTTCAGGGCTTTGCCTAAAATCGAGACAGGGCTTTGTATGCAGCAAGTACCTGCCTGTAAACTACTGGAAGCCTTTCTGGCAGAGTGCTTTCACATAATATCATTGTGAGAAAATAAACTTAATAACTAATCCAAAAGTGTGAATATGAATACAAAGGTCTCAATTGTTGAATGCCAGGACTACTCGGATGCTAAAGAAGCGGTAAAAGAAGCACTGAAACTGATAGGTGGGCTTGAGAAGGTTATAGTTCCTGGTAGCCGCGTGCTCCTCAAACCCAATGTGCTTTCTATTCGACCACCAGAGGATGCCGTTACCACCCATCCGGCGATAGTATCCGCTATGTGCGAACTGGTCTCAGAAGCAGGAGGCATTCCAGTTATAGGAGATGGATCTGGCATTGTAAAACCCGGATCTACTACGACTTCGCAGGCGCTTAAAGTGTCTGGCATTGAAGGTGTTGCTTCCGATCATGGGGTTGAGCTTATCAATTTTGAGACCTCAGGTTTTGTTGAGGTTGATGTTCCGGGTGCAAAGCAGTTTTCTCATCTGTACATCTCAAAAGCTGTACTTGAGGCAGATATAGTAATCTCGCTTCCAAAGCTCAAGACCCATGAACTCACATTGTATACAGGGGCAGTCAAAAATTTCTTCGGCGCCGTACCTCAAAAAACCAGAAAACAAGCTCATTTCCTGGAAGACCGCCGCCGTTTTGGGGAAGCAGTTGTTGATATATATTCTGTTATCAAGCCCCAGCTTGCAGTTATGGACGGGATAGTCGGAATGGAAGGAAATGGCCCGTCCAATGGTACACCTGTCCTTGCAGGCGTGGTTATGGCAAGTTATGACTGCGTAGCCATGGATATTGTAGCCTCTGAGCTTATAGGAATCGATCCCTTAAAGGTACCTACAAATAAAGCTGCACTCGAAAGAGGTTTCGGGACCGAGCATCCTGAAGTTGTAGGAGTATCTCTGGAAAAAGTAAAGGTCAGGTTCAAAAACCCTGAAGGTGGAATAACTGCTTATATTCCAGCTTTCTTTATGAGAATCCTTAGAAAGCAGTTGGCTGTAAGACCCATTATTAACACTTCAAACTGTGCACTTTGCAAAGCCTGTGTTTCGAACTGCTCGGCACATGCCATAGAAGAAATAAACAGGACACTAAAAATTAATGAGGAAAAATGCATTCACTGTTATTGCTGCCGCGAACTTTGCCCTAACGATGCGGTAGAATTAAAAAAATCACTGCTTATGAAGCTTGCAAGCAGAAACAAAAGTTAATGAGATAGTTGCAGTTAACGGAAAAGTCGTATGGAAGTCTGTTTGTCAAGCAGGCTGGGAATTAATGTATTCAGCAGATAGTCAACGTCAAAATTAATTAAGCATAATTATGGAAATTTAGTCATCCATCAAAATGCCAATTGAAAGATAAATATAAAAAATCTGGTTACTATTCAGGTACCTTGAATCGACATCAAAAGCCGTAATTTAGAATGTTTGACATTTGCAATATATTTCAGTAGGTTTTGTAGACTGATGCCAAATGATGTCATTTTTAATTTTGCTATGAATCCCTTATTACACAGGTCCCTATGACCAAAATCGATGTTAATTGACGTATTTAGGGTACCTGAATAGTAACAAAATCTGATATAAAAAATTACAAACAATTTAAAAGAGAACTGGTAAAAAAATTTGATAAGAAAATAGTATAGATAAGAAAGCGTATAAAATAAGTTTATAGGGAAATGGGGGTATTCGCACGACTACTGTAGTGTCTAATAGAGACCAGGTAACTTTTTGCGAAATTGCGGAACATTATCACAGTAATAAACTTCTTTTTGGCATTAAATATTTTAAAAACTGGATTCTGGAACGGCTTGCCTCAAGCGCTCCCGTTCCTTCCTGGAGAGCTAAATTACACAGGATGCGGGGTGTAAATATCGGGGAGAATGTATATGTCGGCTATGACGTGATTTTTGATAGGATACACCCTGAATTAATTACGGTAGGAGATTACTCTGAAATCGGCGATAGGTGCATATTATCTGCACATACGAGAGGAAGTTTGACTACAAGGCAGGCATATCCGAGAACTATGGCTCCCATAAAAATCGGACGTGGGGTCTCTGTGAATCCAGGATGTATAATCACGCAGGGTGTTGAAATCGGGGATAACTCAATAATAGGTATTGGGTCCGTAGTTAACCGCAATATTTCTCCAAATAGTCTTGCCCTGGGCTATCCTGCAAGGGTTGTTAAAAAACTTGAAGGCGTAGGTGAACTTAAAACCTGATTTTAATACCTTAGGTATTTTATTTTTCGGCCTTGTAATTTAGCTCAAAACCGTACTTACTCAGGGCAAAGAGTGCCATCATTATTATAGAACAAACAAAAAAGACCGATACAAAAGATGCCATAAGGTAATCAAAAATTCCGGTCCCCTGAAAACCTATGTCCATCATTGAAAATACACTGATCTTTTTCTCGTACAATGGATAAAGGTACTCACAGCCGCCTTCGCTGATGTCATCGAGCAACAGATGAGAAGCAAATGCAGCCTCTGCAAGAAGTCCGAGATACATCGCCCTGCCAGGCTCCCTGTATTTAGCGTATCCTGCAACGATCCCGAACAGGACTGCGAGAAGACTGAATAAAAGTGAATGTGTTGGAATCGGGCCGGCCCAGCAATGCTCCATGTTACCGTTTACGAGCAGACTGTGGATGATCACAATATCCGGGAATAAGGAACAGATACTGCCTACGAACAGCAGAAATATTAAATTCGTTGAACCCTTTAGAGAAAGTTCCCCCCGAAAAAACGATCTAGCAGCAGCAAAAACTGCTACTGCACTTATACAGAATACGAAGAATAGCACATGTACAACCGGATAAGGCATAAGAAAACACTTAGGATTTTCTAAAAGTAATGATTTTTAAATTTAGAGAGTAAATCTATCTATAAAAATTTTTAGATTCAGTTAAAGTTGGCACTTAAACTATTTAAAATTTCTTAAATTGAATGTGCAGGTAACATTTTTCTATAAGAGATTTTTGCAGGAGTTGGTTAACTTTAAAGGCGCCTCATGAATTCAGGAAAGAATTTTTCCTTGCCTGGAGACTATCTTAAAGAGGAATTAGCTCAACAAGCATTCCGTCTTCGAATGGGTATCTTTCAATAATAGTAAGCCTTGATCCGGAAGGTTCCAGTTCTTCTTTAATGTCTTCCTTTAACTCTTCAAGTACCCACCATGCAATCTCGATTTTTCCATCTTTTATTTCAAACAGTTCATATGGGATTTCCATGTTCTTCAAAGTTTTTTCTGCAAGTTCCTGGTCTCCCCCTTCAATTACCCCGTATACCAGTGTACCGTCGTCGGTGATTTCGTCAAACTCTCTTGCAGTATTCTTTGCGATTCGCTGAAATCTTTTGCGGAGCTGGACTGCATCCTTATATATCGAGGAACAAAAATGGGCCTTTTTACATTTCGCAAAGGCAATCCCGGCAAATTTACAGGAACCGGCAGCCGCACTGGATGTGTCGGATTCGAGACAAAAGCCATTTTTCAGGAGGGCTTCGGAGTTATTATCGGAAAATTCCAGTTCATTCAGGTTAAGGAAAACTCCCATTTCTTCTGCAAAAGCTGCAACTTTTTCTGCTCCTTCTAGGGAAGGAATCTCAATTCCGGCTTCGATTCCGAGCCCCTTTGCGTTTTGCAGAGCATCTGCATATTGACTGGTTTTAAGATTTTCCCAGCATTCCTGCGGTGGATGGAAGCGGATTTCATCAAGTTCTGCATCTGCAAGCTTTTCAAGGACCTGCCTGCCAGGAGCCAGGGAAGTATAGAGATGTATGTGGTGCCCTATTCCGAAAGAAGCTTTGAGTATTCGGATGTAATGCAGGACTCTTTCAAGCTTCAGCAAGGGCTCTCCGCCTGTAATTCCTGTTCCTAGAGCATTCATAAGCTCAGCTTCTTTGAGTAAGTCTTCATCGCTATTTACAGGTCTCTCATTCGCAAAAACAAGGTCTTTTCCTCGCCTTTCATCAGAAAGTGGACAGTAAAAACAGCTCCTGGGGCAAAGGCCTGTTACAAAAAGGACCATTTTGGCACCCTCCTGGCAGAGTCTGCACCCTTCAGAAAGATAACTGTAAAAAGAGCCGGTTTCATCTTCAGTGAACTTTTCCATACCTGAACCTGCATATTCTTTTTTTATATATAAGGCTTGTTTTTGGTTCCAGATTGAAAGTATGGAGATTGCTTTATAAAGAAGGAGCTTTTCTCAGAAACTGATATAATTATAAGGTACTAAATGTACACTGATGTCAGAACAAAATGGATACGTTGTGGTTTTCGGCTGTAAAAGGTGTGGAAAATGCAAAGATGTCTGTCCTGTGGACGCAATTTATGAGGAAAACGAGATTTCAAAGATCGATCAAGATAAGTGCACCCGTTGTATGAAATGCATAGACGCATGTACGAACAAGGCCATCATCTATATGGAATAAGGCGTTAACATAGAAAAGATTACTACTGATGTAGAGAAGTTTCTGTTAGCATGGAAGAAATTCCAATTGAGGTGAATAACATTTCAATTTATGAAAAAATTATAGATATTACAACCCCGATTTCCCATTTTACACAGATTTTTCCGGGAGACCCAATACCTGAAATAGAGAAGATCTGCACTCTTGAAGAAGAAGGCTGTGCTGTCTCAAAGTTAAGTTTTGGAAGTCACACCGGCACCCATGTTGATGCTCCTTCTCATATCCTGAAAAATGGCCTGACTATTGACAAACTGGAACTCAAAAACCTCATGGGTACGGCCCTAATTCTCGATTTTTCATCACAATCAGGCGAACTGACTGCTGGTATCCTTGAAAAGGCCTTCCGGAACATGGGAGCTCCTGAAAATGTCCCTATCCTACTTCTGAAGACAGAAGATTTTTCCCGGAAACAAGGAAAAGCAGGTAAGGTTAGTCCCCCTGGCGAAGAGTCAGACCCTCAAAACATGGAATTCGGAAAGGAAGAATCTGACTCTGCATACCTTGACGAAAGCGGAGCAGCCTGGATTGTCGAAAAAGGCTTCAAGACGATCGGGATTGATAGTTTTTCTGTGGATAATTTTTATTCCGAAACTCTACCTGCGCATCATATCCTTCTTTCAGGTAGTGTGAACATAGTAGAATGTCTCGAACTCAGCTCCATAGAAGCCGGAACCTATTTTTTCATCTGCCTTCCCCTTAAAATTGAAGGGTGTGACGGCGCACCTGCAAGAGCTTTGTTAGTTACTTACTCTTGATTTTTCACTTTTGCATTCTCATTTTTGCATTTTTTTGTTTCTGAACTACCTGTCACCCTTTAAAAATGAGACATGGTATACCTTATCCCGTTCTGCATGACCAGCTCCAACACAAATTCTCCTAAAACAGGATACTCGATTACAACTCCTGTTTTTTCAAGAGATAACGGCGTCATAGAATTTTCCTGGCTTCCTGAGGGCATCCATATTCCTTCTGAATCCTGCTCGCCTTTTATAAAGTGTACCGGCTTTCCTTCAAGAAATAATCTCTTTTTAACTCCGGTTTTATACTGGTAGATAATGGTATTGTTTTCAAGAATCCATTCCGAATCGTTCAGTTGCCCATTGCATTCGGGATCAGGGTCCACTCCGAAGCTAATATACCTGATTGAAGCAGGAAAGGAAAATTTGAGAGTACACATCGTTCCTTCAGGACTGTGACTCTCAGCAGAATCTCGGGCATATCCTTCCTGAACTGAACGGATAGACAAAGAAGCGGCCTCAACCTGGGCTTTAATTTGCACATCTTCCAGAACAGGAGTCACGGTATGCCAGGCCTGAACTGCCAGAATTAGCACAACTGCAAGCAGACCTAGATACACAACGAGTTTTAGAGGGATAGTATCTGCAGCCGTAGTGTCTGAGGCAAGATTCTTCATATAAGAGTTAACATGCTGTACATACTAAAAAATCTTGCTTAGATTTTTAGCAGATAATCCCTGGTTAATAGATCATTTTTGACTAACGGACAAAATTTGACTAACGGACAAAATTTGATTAATGCATTGTCTTTGATTAACAGACAACTTTGAGAATAACAAATTAAAAGGAAAACTTGAAGGATAAAGAATAGATTAAAACATAAACAATAAAGAAGAAAAGAATAAATCATCAAAGGATAAAAATACAGAAAATCAAGAGACAATGAAAAATACATGGAGGGTTTGGGATAGAAGAAGAATCTAACGAAAACTTGCTCTGTATCTGTTTTTCGGAAGAACAACTTGCCGAAATAAAGAAATATGCAGGCATCAGTGGTATGGAAGTTGAAGAATTTATAAAGAGTGTTTGCCTGGCTCACTGTCTCCAGCAAATGGAATGCCTCTATGGGGAAAAGACAGGACTGCCTGAGGCCGCAGGAATAACTGCAAAATCGGATAGTGGGATAAATATAGGGCAAAGGAAAGTTGAGTTTAAAGGTAAAAAGACGGGTCCAACCTCAAAAGATCTGCTTAATGGGCCACTTGTTCTGGATCAGCAGTGTATTATGGATTTATTTGCAATCAAACGAGAGTTCGGCAATATTTCGAACAACAGGATTATAACTATCGCCCTGAAACTGGGTCTAAATCAGCTCAGTGTAGCCCTTAGCCTACTTAAAGATAAACTAAAAGAATGAGTAAGCGTGGAAAAAGGGAAGGATTAATATAAACAATCCTTTCCAGTTAATTTTTCTGCAGTTGCAGATTAATTCTTCTTACTGTCTTACTGTCAGGTTTTTTCAAGTTTACCCTTATACCATTCCAGAAAACTGTCAATGGCTCTGCGTCGGTGGGAAACTTTATTTTTCTCAATGTCGCCGAGCTCTCCAAAAGTCATTCCCTGGTACTCAAAAATAGGGTCGTACCCAAAACCGCCTGTACCTCTCTCTTCATACGCGATTTTCCCTTCAACTATACCCGGGAAAACCATAGGCTCTTTTCCGGGCTCGCAGTATCCGATAACGGTCTTAAAATACGCTGTCCTGTCGGTTTCCCCTTCCATGAGCTTAAGCACTTTCGGGTTTCCGAGTCTGTCCTCTACGAAACGAGAATAAGGGCCTGGAAAGCCGTTTAAGGCTTTTATGAAAATTCCGGAATCATCTACCATTACAGGCATGTTCATTTTGTTTGCAACATACTGTGCCCCATAGGCTGCAATGGGCTCAAGGTCGTCCTCCTGAAGTTCAGGGTAGCCGTTTTTGTTCTGAACTACTTCAATCCCGAAAGACTTGAGGATATCCTTTACCTCGGCAAATTTGCCTTTATTTCCCGTAACAAATAAGATTTTATGCATAACGAGCCCTCTTTTTTATCTCATCAACACGCTTGAGTACATCTTCTGAATCTATAAAAGTTCTCTGGTACCCTTTTTTGAAAGCTTCGATAAGGGCCTCGTAGTTGCGGTGGGTACTCTCAAAAGTCTGGAATAGTACATGAACATCTACCCCTCTAGCTTCAAGTCCTTTGTCGTAATATGAAAGCCCGAAGTCAAGGAGATAAAGCCTCTCGCCTGCAAGCAGGAGATTTGAGGTCGTAAGGTCCCCATGCACTATACCCGCACTGTGGAGTTTTCCTACAAGTTCTCCGACTTTTTCGGAAAGCTCAGGAGTAACCAGGTATTTTATGGGAACACCATCAATATATTGCATCTTGAGCTTGAAATCTTCCACATCATAGATAATCGGCGTAGAAACCCCATGTCGCCGGGCTTCAGACATTAGGCGGGCTTCTG
>Ga0183101_1000728_pt1 | contig 41204 bp, 37 predicted proteins | sample Biomet3_FD_127790 | JGI IMG/M metagenome (GOLD analysis project Ga0183101, IMG submission 127790) | Microbial communities from bioreactor (seeded with sewage sludge) at LBNL, California, USA - Biofuel metagenome 3 | ecosystem: Engineered > Bioreactor > Anaerobic > Unclassified ... | reverse complement strand
ATTCTAGATATTAAGCAAATTCTTTTTTATTTAATTAATACATACATCTACTATCCAATTAAAAAAAACTAATAGGCTTAGTTATCTTGTTATAATAAAAAATTAGTCCAACATAACTTTCACTTTTATAGGTACATATGTGTGATAAATCAAATATGATATAATTAAGTAATCATTTCATTTATTTGTCATTATATATGGTATCTCTGGTTTTAAGTATTATTAATATAATTATAGGAGGTGGTAATGACATGAAGACTCCTTTGTATTGGATATTTTTCATAAATGCTATAGTATCTATAATAGTAATCGTACTTGAAAGAAAAAATCCTGAAAAAACAATTGCTTGGCTTCTAGTATTTATTTTATTTCCTCCTTTCGGATTGTTTTTGTACGTATTTCTAGGAAGAAATTGGAAAAAACACAAACTTCATAATGAAACAAGTATAAATATAGATGAGTTAATATATGAGGTTATGAAGAATGTAAAAGATAATAGTTATGCCTCTTTAATCGAATTACTTTCAAAAAATAGTGAATCCCCACTTTTTAGGAACAATAAGGTAAAAATTTTTAAGGATGGTACTGAAAAGTTTAAGTTTTTGAAAGAGGAATTAAAAAATGCCCAAAACTATATTCATCTAGAATATTATATATTAAAAAGTGATATTATTGGTAATGAAATTAAGGATATACTCATAGATAAATCACTTGATGGCGTTAAGGTAAGATTGATACTAGATAGAGTGGGATCTATAAGATTAAAAAAGAGTTATATTATGGAACTTAAAGAAGCTGGTGTGGATGTAGTTCAATACTCCTATTTTCTAGCACCCTTGCTTAGACATATTAATACTCAAATAAACTATCGTAATCATAGAAAAATTGTAGTAATTGATGGTAAAGTTGGCTTTGTAGGCGGCATAAATATCGGTGATGAGTATACAGGTAAAAGTAAATATGGTTATTGGAGAGATACTCACATTATGGTTAAAGGGGACTTTGTATACGGTTTACAAGCAGTTTTTTTAGATGATTTTGCCACAATCAAGGAAGCAAATAAAGAACCTTTCTTTTATTATGATAACTTTGAAGAATTTTTTCCAGAAACTGATGGTGGTAGTGGCACACTAATGCAACTAGTAAAAAGCGGTCCCGACTCTGAATTTCCAGCTATTGAGCAATCAGTCCTAAAAATGATAGGTATGGCAAAGGATCATATTTATATAACTACTCCTTATTTTATACCAAGTGAGAGCATACTCAATGCACTTAAAATAGCAGCTTTAAGTGGTGTAAGCGTTCATATGTTATTTCCCGGAAAATACGATCATATTTTAGTTCACTATGCTTCAAGAACTTATTTAGCAGAACTTGCTCGAAATGGAATGAAAGTTTATTTTTACAACAAAAATAGTTTTATTCACTCAAAAACTACTTCAATAGACGGCAAGATATGTACTATTGGAACTGCTAACATGGACATAAGAAGTTATGTATTAAACTATGAAATTAATGCTGTAATCTACGATGAAGAAACTACAGAAGAGCTAGAAAACTTATTCTTTGAGGACTTAAAGAATAGCACTAGGGTAACAGAGGATTATTTCAATAATATTTCACCTCTTACAAAGGCCTTTGAAGCCTTTTGCAGAATGTTTTCTTCCCTACTGTAGGTACCAATGTAAAAACTTAACTTACACCCCGGGATATGCTGCCAATTCTTCTGCACTATAAATACTTTTAATGAGTCTAAAGCTCGAATCTGAGGAAAACTAAGAACCTTTGATAACTCGCTTACGCTCAGACAATCAAAGGTTCTAAGTTTTCCACAAATTCTGCGCTAAGACTCATAAAAAAGTATTTAAATGTGCTTTCAGAATTAGCAACATATCCCTATTGTATAAGTTAAATTTCAAGTTAGAAACCCTATATAGATAATTATGTTAGGTATTCATATGTCTTTCTATATAGATAGACAATTTAGAACTTAGACTTATTCTAAATATTTCTATGGATGTCTCTGAAAGCACATTTAACTGTTTTATGTTAGCTCTTGCGGTCGCTACCTTAGAAAATTAACAAAATTAAATATTGTCTGAGCGTTAGCGAGTTTATTTAATTTTGTTAATTTTCTTGGTAGCAAGGCTTAGAGATAACTTAAAATAGTTAACCGTGTAGAGGAGATAGCCATAGAAATATTAAAGAATAAGTCTAAGTTCGGGCTTGCTTATCTATATTCGGACATATTCGAGTTACTTCTTGATTTCTCCGATTTCTTCTTTGATTAATCCTTTTCTATAAGCTATAAGAAGCTTTTCTAAATCCGCTATCTGTTTTCTTAATTCTATACCCATATCGGTGTTTTCTACCCTTTTTCTCTTAACTACATGCTCCAAAATTACAGTTGAAGAAAGAATATCATTATCTTCTTTAACAGCATTTTTAATAGCAGAAAAAGGTCCATGGGATGTTAGTAAAAGCCCATAAGAATTATAAATTAGAGTATATCCAGCTATTCCTGTTTGAGGCTGATATGCTTTACAGAAACCACCATCAATTACAAGAAGTTTTCCATTGGCTTTAATTGGACTTTCCCCCTCTTTTGTTTTTACAGGAATATGTCCATTAATTATATGAGAAGTATTAGGATCAAGTTTAAATTCCTCTAAGATATTTTCAATAATTTTTTCATTATCTCTATATTTATAATAGAAATTTTTGTTCTCATAATGAGTAGTTTTCTCATCTATGAAGTATCTTTCAAAGGTTCTCATTCTCACTTTACCAAAAACTGGTGAATCCGGACCACACCATAAATACCACATAAGGTCCATGCCGTATTTCTTTAGTTGTATATCACTTTTAAAGAAGTAAGAATCCCTTGCTGCACGGTCAATTCTATCTAATAAAGCCTTACCACTGTATTTTATATTTCCAATCTTGACTTCTTTAAAACTTCCATCTTCATTTAATGGAATACATCCATGGAATAAAAGATTGGAATTATATTTTAAATACATACTTCCTTTACTATATAAAAACTTAATATGTCTTTGAAGTTTTTCACTATTAACAAAGGAACGAGTTAGTTTTTCTATCAAATCTTCTTCCCTTTCGGATAACTTGTGTGGATCACTCCAATCCACAGTTGGAAAGCTTGTATCATTTAATTTATAATTCTGTCCGTCTAAATCTATTTCGCCTTTTTCTATATCAATTTTATCTAAAAGTAATCTATCATCCATTTGGAATTCAGGATGTCTTTTTATTATCTGTCCTTCAATCTTAAATTGTATTACCGAAATAGCTTTGTGCATATTAGCAAGAAGAGTTAACTCATTTTCACTTATATCTTTATCCAAAGTTTTAGGTATAAAACCTTCACATAAATCATCTCCATAAAATTCCATTGCAAAGGTAGCTAAAGGTAATAAATTTATTCCATATCCATCTTCAATAGTTCTAAGATTAGCATATCTTAATGATATTCTAAGAACATTACAGATACAGGCTTCACAACCTGCTGCAGCTCCCATCCATAAAATATCATGATTACCCCATTGAATATCTACAGAATGATGCTTCATTAAAGATTCCATAATAATATCCGCTCCAGGTCCTCTATCATAAATATCACCTATAATGTGAAGTCTATCTACTACCAATCTCTGTATCACATTAGATATGGTTATAATAAATTCACCTGCACGATCTATATCAATTATAGTTTTGATAATTCCATTATAATATGCCTGCTTATCCACTCTGTCATCCTGTTCATGAAGCAATTCCTCTATTATATAAGCAAAGTCTTGTGGAAGAGCTTTTCTAACCTTAGAACGGGTATATTTAGAGCATATATTTCTACATAACTGAACTAGCTGGTAAAGAGTTATTTTATACCAATCTTCAAGATTACTTTCAGTTTGTTTAATTAACTCCAGTTTTTGTTCAGGATAATAGATTAGAGTTGCAAGTTTTGATTTTTGCTGTTCTCTTAATGAATTTCCGAATACATCATCAATTTTTCTCTTTATAACTCCTGAGGCATTTCTTCTCATATGAGTAAATGATTCATTTTCTCCATGAACATCTGTTATAAAATGCTCTGTTCCTTTAGGTAAATTTAAAATAGCTTGAAGATTAATTATTTCTGTGCTAGCAACTGAAATTGAAGGATACTGATTAGCTAACAATTGAAGATATCTCAAATCTTTTTCTATTATATCCAAATTATTTTCATCATAGAAAATCATTTTAGCTTGTCTCCTTTAAAAGTATTAATAGATTTCACGATTAATGATATACTGTTTTTACTAATTGTATACTAAATAGCTTAATGTATACTGTTTATTATGTAATTAGTATAGCATATATATATATATCAAAACAATTCTTATTTTAACTATAAAATCTAATTCTATTTCAATATATTTACAATATGATAACCTATATTCCTATTTTCATAAAAATCATATAAGTTTATACTTTTTAACCTATTTCCTTATAGAAAACACTAATTCTACATATTTATAAAAAATAGTTTCCAATAAAATTATTGGAAACTATTTTTTATAAATACAACAACTACTTTACTTTTTCCAACTCATCTTTTAGGATTTTTTCTAATCTAGCTAAATCTTCTTTATCCATAGAATCTACACCCTCTAGCTTATAATCTAAACCTAGTTTTTCATATTTTTGAATACCTAGAGTATGATATGGAAGAAGTTCAATTTTTTCCACATTTTTTATTCCTTTTATTATTTGAGCTAATTTTTTTATATGTTCTTCAGAATCTGTTATTCCAGGAACTACAACATGTCTTATCCAAATTTTAGTACCTGCCTTTTGAACCGCTTCTAAGAACTGATCAAAACCTTTTTTAGGAGCTTCAGCTAAACTCTTATAACCTGCATCGTCTACATGTTTTATATCAAGAAGAACTAAATCAGTATATTTCAGTATTTCTTCATATTTCCCTTTACCATAGCCTGCAGTGTCAATAGCTGTATGGATTCCTGCTTCTTTACAAAGCTTTAATGTCTCTATTAAAAAATCTGGCTGCATTAAGGGATCTCCACCTGAAAATGTAACCCCACCATTATCCTTAAAATAGGTTTTAAATCTACTTACCTTATTCACTATTTCTTGTGGTGTCATTTCTGTTCCACCACCAAATACCCATGTATCAGGATTATGACAGTATGCACATCTTAGAGCACACCCCTGTAAAAACACAATAGATCTAATTCCTGGTCCATCTACTAATCCCATACTCTCAAAAGAGTGAATTCTTCCTACAGTCATATTTATCTCCTCCAATTATAAATATTGCCCGTTGTTATAAAACAACGGGCAATACTATTATATTTATTAAGTTATATAAATTCTATCTTACTAACTAAAACTTTACAAGTTATTTCTTATTACATTCCTGCGTGGAAAGTTCTGCTTATAACTTCTTTTTGTTGTTCTTTAGTTAATCTGTTGAAGTGAACAGCATATCCAGAAACTCTGATAGTTAAAGTTGGGTATTTTTCTGGATTTTCCATAGCATCTATTAATGTTTCTCTTCTAAGTACATTTACATTTAAGTGGAATGCACTTTGTCCAAAGTATCCGTCCAACATATTTGCAAGATTGTTGATTCTACTTTCTTCATCTTTTCCAAGAGCATCTGGTATTATTGAGAATGTATTTGAAACTCCATCTTGGCAATACTCTCTGTATGGTATTTTAGCTACTGAGTTAAGTGATGCAAGTGCTCCATTCTCATCTCTTCCGTGCATTGGGTTTGCTCCTGGTGCAAAAGCTTCTCCAACTTTTCTTCCGTCAGGAGTTGATCCTGTCTTCTTACCGTAAACAACATTTGATGTTATAGTTAAAACTGATAGTGAATGATCTGCATTTCTATAAGTTTTGTGTTTCTTAAGTTCCTTTGAAAATCTCTTTGTTATATCTACTGCTAAATCATCAACTCTATCGTCATCATTTCCGAATTTAGGGAAGTTTCCTTCGATTTCAAAGTCAACAGCAATACCTTTTTCATTTCTTATTGGTTTAACTTTAGCAAATTTTATAGCACTTAATGAGTCTGCAACAACTGATAATCCTGCTATACCAAATGCCATAAATCTCTTTACTCTTGTATCATGAAGAGCCATTTGTCCTGCTTCATAAGCATATTTATCATGCATGTAGTGTATTGTATTCATTGTATCAACATATAATTCAGCTATATATGCCATAACTTTCTTGTAGTTCTTCATTACTTTGTCAAAATCAAGAACTTCGTCAGTTATTCTTTCTATACCAGGTACAACTTCTATTAAGCTACCATCCTTAGCCATTTTCTTTTCATCTACTCCACCGTTTATAGCGTAAAGTAATGCTTTAGCAAGGTTTGTTCTAGCTCCGAAGAACTGCATTCTCTTACCAACTTCCATAGCAGATACACAACAAGCTATAGCATAGTCATCTCCGTATATTGGTCTCATTATATCATCATTTTCATATTGAATAGCATCTGTCTTTATTGACATTTCTGCACAGTACTTCTTAAAGTTTTCTGGTAAATTTTGTGACCATAGTACTGTCATGTTTGGTTCTGGTGCTGGTGTTAAATTAGTTAGTGTATGCAAGAATCTGTAAGCTGTTTTAGTAACAAGTGGCTTACCATTAACGCCAACCCCTCCGATTGATTCAGTTATCCAGTTAGGATCTCCTGCAAATAAATCATTGTATTCAGGAGTTCTTAAATGTCTTACCATTCTTAGCTTTATAACAAACTGGTCGATTATTTCTTGTGCTAATTCTTCTGTTATTAATCCATTTTGAAGATCTCTTTCTATGAATATATCTAAGAAAGTAGTATTTCTTCCAAGTGACATTGCTGCTCCGTTATTTTCTTTTACTCCAGCTAAATATCCGAAGTATAAGAATTGAACTGCTTCTACAGCATTTGAAGCTGGCTTGGACATATCTATTCCATAGGATAAAGCCATATCTTTGATTTCTTTCATAGCACGGAGCTGCATTGATACTTCTTCTCTAAGTCTTAGAGTTTCATCACATGATCCTTTTATTTGATTTAAATCTTTCTTCTTTTCTGCTATTAAGAAGTCCATTCCATAAAGGGATATTCTTCTGTAATCGCCTATTATTCTTCCTCTTCCATAAGCATCAGGTAATCCAGTTAAAAGACCTACTGTTCTAGCTTTTCTTGTTGCTTCTGTATAAGCATCGAAAACACCTTCGTTATGAGTTTTTCTATATCTTTTAAAGTCTTCGTTTAACTTTTCGTCCATCTTAAAACCATATGCTTCAAGAGATTGTTCAACCATTCTCATTCCACCAAATGGGTTCATTATTCTCTTTAGCGGAGCATCTGCTTGGAATCCTACTATAACTTCGTTTTCCTTATCTAAATATCCTGGTTTAAAATTGTTTATACCAGAGAATACTTCAGTTTCAACATCCATAACACCTTTTTTGATTTCTTCTATAATAAGAGCTTCTGCTTCATCCCATATTTTTTTAGTTTTAGCCGTTGGAGCTGCTAAAAAGCTTTTATCTCCCTCATATACAGTATAATTTTTTTGTATAAAATCTCTAACATCTATTTCTTCAGTCCATTTTCCTTCTGTAAAGCCTTTCCATTGTTCCATAATCTATACACTCCTTATTTTCATCAATATTTGCTATCAATACTTAAATTTTTATATATCTTTTAATATAATTATTATTTGTTATTTAGTTTTTGTTATCTTATGTTTCTATTATATACTACTTTTAAATCTGTATCAATATTTTTTTTCGTTGATTTCAGTCAAATTCAGTAATTAAAGTGGTACAGATATTTCTCCTGTACTAATACTTCTTATTTCTATGCTGTTTAAAAAAAATACTAGTTATATTGACGAATTTTGTCTAACACATATACTATAACACCTTAAATATCGCCTAATTTTACAGGCAGCAAGCGCATTTAACAATAAATAAAGCCTATATGTTAAAAACACTTATTTTAACATATAGACTTTATATTTCATTCACTAACTATTTTTTTAATTGCACTAATAAAAAACTCTACCTCTTCTTCACTGTTATAAGGAGCAATTCCTGCCCGAATCCATCCACCAGTTTTATTAATACCTAGTTTATTAGCTAAGGTAGTTGCATAAAAATCACCATCTGTAATAAAAACAGAATATTCTTCAGCCATCCATTTACACACTTCTTGTGGAGTCATACCGTCAATCCTAAAAGCAATAGTTGGAGTTTTCCGAGCCCACTCCGGGGCCTGATACATTATTATCTTTGGCATTTTGGTAAGCCTCTTACGGATTTTACTTGCCAATCTATTTTCGTAAGCTTCAATTTGTTTAAACCCTGACATTATTTTTTCTTGCCCTGTTTCACCTCTACCTAATGAAGCAATAAAATCAATTGCAGGTTTAATTCCAGCAATACCTTCATAGTTTTGAGTTCCCGTTTGGAGTTTGTCAGAAATATAGTTAGGGGCTACTTCTAACCTATATGTGTTTAACTTTTCAAATATATCTTCTTTAATTATAGCAATACCTATATGTGGTCCAAAAAACTTATATGCAGAACATAAGAGTATATCTGCACCAAGCTTATTACGTTCAATAAAAAAGTGAGGAGCTGCATGAACTGCATCTACTACAACAATAGCGCCAACTGCTTTTGCACGATCTGATATTACTTCAACCTCATTAATAGTACCTATAGCATTTGAAGCAAGACCGACGGCAACGATACGAGTTTTTTCTGTAATAACTGAGTATATCTCACTTAAATCAAGGGTAAGATTGTCTACATTAACTTTAAGCCACCGAACAGTAAGCCCCTTATCTCTTGCAATTGCTAGCCATGGATCTACATTCTCTCTATGATCCATTTCAGAAACAACTATTTCATCTCCTGGTTTTAAGTCACGTGCTACTTCTCTTGAAATTGCAAACTCTAAGATTGTAGTATTTGCACCAAATTCAATCTCTTTTGTTTTAGCACCAAACATCTCTGCTACAGCTTCTTTAGCTTCCATTACCATATCCACCGTTTCTTTACTACTTTGAAATTGCCCATGAAGATTAGCACTACCCTTATACATATAATTTGCCATAGCTTCAATTGATGTACGCACTACTTGAGATCCTTCAGGTCCATCTAAATAAATTGCAGACTTGCTATTATAAACCCGTTTTAAAGCAGGAAATTGTGCTCGCACATAATCTATTGGAAACTGACAAAAGTTGTCTCTAATCATACTTCATATACACCTCCTTAAAATTGTGATTTTGTATTAATCAACAACTCTAGTTACCTACATATATTAATATGATTATGAAAAAATATCTTTAAAAATTACAATAACTATAGGATTTTCAACTTGAAATTTAACTTATACGTAGGGATATGTTACCAAAACTGAAAGCCCATTTAAAAACTTTTTTATCAGTCTTAGTGAAATGTTTTAGACAATCTTAGAACATTCGATTGTCTGAACGAAGTGAGTTTATGCAGAATTGCTAAGCAATTCAAATGCAGTGCTTAGCAGCCGCAATACTACTTATTTAAAATCAATAGTATTATGGGCTGCTAGCTACTGCGCAAATATTCTTAGATTTTCTAAAGCATGAACTTTAGACTGATTAAAAGTTTTTAACGGGCTGAGGTTTGGTAACATGTTCCGTAGTATAAATTAGATTTCTGCATTAAAATTCTATTATAGTTTAATTTTCATTGCCCTCATTGCATTTAGCACTGCAATTAAAGCAACCCCTACATCACCAAATACTGCTTCCCACATAGTAGCCACTCCCAAAGCTCCTAAAACTAAAATTACAGCCTTAACACCTAATGCGAATACTATATTCTGCCAAACTATGCTTTTAGTTTTTTTAGCTATCTTAATTGCAGCGGCTATTTTAGATGGTTCATCTGTCATAATTACTACATCTGCTGCTTCTATTGCTGCATCTGATCCTATTCCTCCCATTGCTATTCCTATATCTGCTCTTGCAAGTACAGGGGCATCATTAATTCCATCTCCTACAAAAACTAGTTTACCATTACGTGATTTTTTCTTATCTATCTGTTCTAGCTTCTCAACCTTTTGGTGAGGTAATAACTCTGAATATACCTCATCTAACCCTAACTGTTTAGCTACCTTATCTCCTACAGACTTGTTATCACCAGTTAACATTATAGTTTTCTTAACTCCAACAGACTTTAATGCTTGTATTGCTTTTTCAGAATCCTCTTTTATCTCATCGGATATAACAATATAACCTAAATATTTTTTATCTACAGCTATGTGTACTATAGTTCCTGTTGATTCAATATTTTCATAAGAAATATTTGAAGTTATCATTAATCTCTCATTTCCTGCAAGCACTTCTTTTCCTTTTATTCTCACCTTTAATCCCTGTCCAGAGATTTCGTTATATCCTTCTATTTCACTCTTATTTATATTTTTTCCATAGGCAGCTAATATTGAACTAGCTATAGGATGGTTAGAATAACTTTCTGCAAAAGCTGCATATTCTAGCAATTCACTTTTTGCAACATTTTTCTTAGGGTTTATTTCTGTAACTTTAAAAACACCCTTTGTTAAAGTACCTGTTTTATCAAATACAACTATCTCTACATTATTTAGAGCTTCTAAGTAGTTCCCGCCTTTTACTAGGATACCATTTTTAGATGCTCCACCTATTCCACCAAAGAAACCCAGTGGTATCGAAACTACTAAAGCGCAAGGACATGAAACTACTAGGAAAACCAATGCCCTATATATCCACTCTGAAAAAGTTGCTCCACTTATAAATATTGGTGGTAAAAAAGCCAAAGCTACGGATAAAATAACAACTACTGGTGTATAATATCTTGCAAATCTCGTTATAAAATTCTCTATAGGAGCTTTTTTACTACTTGCGTTTTCCACCAAATCTAAAATTTTAGCTACTGTAGATTCTGCAAATTCTTTAGTTACTTTTATAGTTAAAAGACCATTTTTATTTATAAATCCACTTAATACAGAGTCTCCTGCTTTTACTTCCCTAGGAACAGATTCACCGGTTAAAGCGGATGTATCTAGAACAGATTTTCCCTCGACCACTTTACCATCTAAAGGGATTTTTTCACCAGGCTTAACTATAATAAAATCTCCTACTTTTACTTCTTCTGGAGACACCTTCTTTATACTTTGTCCATCTTTAATATTAGCAAAATCTGGTCTAATATTCATAAGTTCTGATATAGATTTTCTTGAACGATCCACTGCTAGGTCTTGGAAGAATTCTCCTACTTGATAAAATAACATAACTGCTACTGCTTCTGGAAATTGTCTAATTGAAAACGCTCCAATAGTAGCAATACACATCAAGAAGTTTTCATCAAAAATTTGCCCTTTTCCTATATTTTTAATTGCCTTTAGAAGTACATCTCCACCTATTAATAAATAACTTACTAAATACAAAATAAATTCTATTCCTGAAGTAAATTTAAAAACAGTAGCAATTGCAAATGCAACCACCCCCAAAGCAAGTTTTTGAAAATCGTCTTTATCTAACGCTCCATGTTCATGGCCATGAGTTTCTAAAGTATTTTTTTTATCATGTCCTTCTATAATTATTTTTACATCTGGCTCTATTCTTTTTACTATTTTTTTTACTTCTTCAATAATCTCGTTAAGCTTATTTTTATCCTCTATCTCTAAAATAAGTTTCTTTAACATAAAATTTATTGTAGCCACTTGTACACCTGCTATATTAGCAGATTCTCTTTCAATTTTAGCAGCACAATTTGCACAACATAATCCATCTAATATAAATTCTTTTCTAATCTTATCTTGTTTTTTTTGGGTTATTACTCTAACCTTAGCACTAGATGTAATCTTTCCTTTAACCTTAGTATCCATTTTATCTCCCCCTAAAATAATCGCTGTAATTTAACATCAACTTAATCTTATTGAAGTTTCACTTCATTATATAAAATAATTAATTTTATTGGTTAAAATTTACAATTACTATTCCCTTATATGGATTAATCCTTGGTCAAATATTTGTTTAACATGTTCATCATCCAAGGAATAGTATACTACCTTACCATCTCTCCTATGCTTTACAAGTCTTGATTGCTTTAAAACTCTAAGCTGATGCGATATTGCAGATTGAGTCATTCCCAGTAACGCTGCTATATCACAAACACACATTTCCGCATTCAACAACGCATATAGTATTTTAACCCTTGTACAATCACCTAAAACTTTAAACAATTCTGCTAGTTCATATAGGGTTTTTTCATTTGGTATATTATTCTTTACATCACGGACTACATCTTCATGTATTATATTACAATTACAAATTTCAATATTTTCTTCATACATATCAATTTCTCCTTTTCGAACACATGAACGGTTATTCATATGTTCACTTATACTATACTCGTATAAACAATATATGTCAATTAAATTAAATATGTTCATGAATAACAATACAAACTTAAGGTTAAACTTCAATTGTATTGTTAGTATTTTAACCCTATATCTTAAGCGAAATATATACACGGTTTATTACTACATACAGAAAAAGCTCTAGTAAAAACTAGAGCTTTTTTATATTCTTAAATATAATTATCAGTTACCTTAATTTTAGTTAACTCTTCTGCCCGTTACAAAGTCTCCCCTACCAAGAGGTGAAATCTTAATAGAATCCCCTGTATGAGGTGCATGAATATATGCATCATTACCAACATAAATTCCTACATGGTGAGGGTTGCTTGCTGAACCAAATAAAACTAAATCACCTGGCTGTAATTGATTTCTTGAAACTGCTACTCCATCATTTATTTGGTCATATGTAGTTCTTCCTAATGATACTCCAAAGTGAGCATAAACGTATTGAGTGAATCCAGAACAATCAAATCCAGGATTTGGAGAAGTACCTCCCCATACATAAGGAGTTCCCATATAATTAGAAGCAAATGCTATAACATTATTACTGCTAACAGATGCCCCTCCCCTAGACTGATTTATACTAGGTGCTGCCTTTCTTATATCTGATACCTGCTTTGCAGCATTACTTATAGCTGCTGCCTCAGCTACGGCATATAATCTTTGTTGTTCTTTGGCTTGTGCTATTAGCGTTTTTTGTTTATCCTTATCTGAATTAAGTTGAGATAATTTTTTTTCATTGTCTGATTTTAAAGCTAATAATCTACTATTTTCCGAAGTTAGCTTGTCCTTTTTCTTGTTAATATCATCTGCCTTTGCCTTGTAACCTGATATAACCTTGTTATCATAGCTTATAACCGTTTTAACCATATCAATTCTTGATATAAAATCTTCAAGACCGTTTGAGTCTAACAATACATTTAAATATCCATTAGAACCGCTTATGTACATCGCTCTCATTCTTTTACCAAGCAATTCCTTACCGTTTTTTATGTCATTTTGAGCAATTTTCAAATCATTTTCCGCATTTTTTATGCCATTTTGTGCTTTTGCTATTTCTTTCTTATTATTATCTATCTTCCCCATCACAGCTTCTATTTGGGTATCTAAATTTTCTATCTTCATTTCCATATCATGAACTTTTGAAGTTGAATTATTATTACCACTTGATGAAGGCTGTGCCAAAACTACACTACTCATTGTTAAAACAAGTGTTAATGTCACTAACATATTTCTTATTCGCTTATTCAATACTGATCACTCCTATAAATTGTATATATAAATCTAAATTTTCATTAGTTCCTAACAATATAATTTTTTAGTATTTAATGTCACTTTGAATATTATAACATATTTTCTCTTTAATTGTCATATAAAATTCTAAAAACACATTAACTGCCAATCATATTAATATATACGTTTAATATGTCGATTTTTAAGGGGTATAAGTTTAATTTCCATGTGTAAATATATCTGGTATTCTTTTTCCACCTGTAGGATAAACCTTCAATACTATCTTTGCACAAACTAAACCTTGAACAATGCCTCCTAATATATCAGATGGATAATGAACAAATAAATACAATCTTGAAAAAGCAATTAAGCAAGCTAGTAAAACTACATATACTCTATATTTCTTTAATTGACTCCATATAATCCCCGCTATAGCAAAAGAAGTAGATGTATGTCCAGATGGAAAAGAAAAGGATATAGGCTTGTCTATTAATAAATGAACAGTTGACATGCTCATAAAAGGTCTTTGTCTTTGGATTAAGTTTTTTAATATCCCCTCTCCAAGTATGGTATTAAATATTAATACTAAAATACACATTATCCCAATAGTCCTATACTTTTTACTTGAAATCAATATTATTGATATAACAATCCATACTAGTCCCAAATTTCCTAGAAAAGTTATAAATGGCATTATCTTATCTAATATATAATTTTGTGAGTAATCATGAATTAGTTTTAGTGTATTAATATCTATTTTTTGTAATAACTCTAGCATATATTTTTAAACTCCTTTTATTTCTTTAATATGTAGATATATAATACAACATTTCTGTAAGTTATCATATAGCTTTTAGCTATTATATAGATTTTGACAATGAGCTAATAAGATTAATTTTACAATAACAAACAATAATTACAACTTCTGTATTTAAAATCACCTAATTTAACCTTAAACAAGATTATTAATCCATAATAGGGATTATGCATTAAAATTTAGTTGGTATATAATCATTCTATACCATAAAAGAAAGTATTATTTAGAGGTGTATTTCTATGGAATTAAAACTTAGAGTACTAAAATTAGGAAAGTTATTATTTGGTAAATCTCTAAAAACTGAAGATTTGAAGAACGAGAAATTTAATATTTTTTGGGGTCTGCCTATTTTATCTAGTGATGCTATATCATCGGTTGCTTATGCTGGTGAAGAAATTTTATGGATTCTTGTTCCTATTCTAGGTTTAACGTCATATAAGTATATGTTTTATGCTGCACTCTGCATAGTCTTCTTAATGTTTTTACTTGTATTTTCTTATAGACAAACTATAGATAGTTATCCTAATGGTGGAGGTTCATATATAGTTGCAAAAGACAATCTTGGAACAATACCGGGACTCACTGCCGGTGCAGCTCTCTCCATTGATTATGTTTTAACTGTAGCAGTAAGTACTTCTGCAGGTACAGCTGCTATAACATCTGCTATACCATCTTTATTAAAATACAAGGTATTAATCACTGTGTCACTTATAATATTTATGACGCTGGGAAACTTAAGAGGTATTAGAGAATCCTCAAGAATATTTGGAATTCCTACTTATTTATTTATAATTTCTGTAGGAATTATGATAGTTACAGGAATAGTAAAAATTTATATTTTGGGATACACTCCTCATCCTATATATAATATACCAGAAGCTACAGGCGACATAGGCATATTCTTATTTCTTAAAGCCTTTGCATCTGGGTGTACAGCCCTTACGGGGGTGGAAGCAGTAAGTAATGGTATCCCTAGCTTTAGGGAACCCTCCCAAAAAAATGCTAAAATAGTCCTAGGACTACTTGCCACTGTTGTTCTATTTATGTTTGGAGGAGTATCTTATTTAGCAACATTGTATCATGCAGTACCAAATCCTCATGAAACAGTTATATCTCAAATCGCAACACAAATTTATGGACAAAATGCTATGTACTTTATAATCCAAGTAACCACAGCTATTATTTTAATCATGGCTGCTAATACAGCTTTTGCAGGTTATCCACTATTACTAGCACTTATATCTAAAGATGGATTTGCCCCAAGACAGTTTACTAAGCGTGGAAAGAGACTAGGTTTTTCAAATGGTATATTGTTATTATCAACCTCTGCCTGTTTACTTGTTTTAATATTTAAGGGTGATACGCATCTTTTACTTCCTCTATATGCTGTTGGTGTGTTTATATCCTTTACTTTATCACAATGTGGAATGTTTACAAAATGGGTAAGAGAAAAAGGTCCTTCATGGAGGCATAAAGCTTTTATAAATGGTCTGGGTGCTATTGTAACTTTTATAACTGTAATTATTATAGGTGCAACTAAGTTCTTTCACGGTGCATGGATTGTAGGCATAATAATACCTTTTTTAGTAATTATTATGCTTAGAATTAAGAGGCATTATAGTTTAGTTGCTAATCAGCTAAAATTAGGCATTAATATAAAACCAAAGGAAATTGATTTTGCTGAGCAAAAGAGATATGCTATTGTCCCTATAGATACTCTTAATAAATCTTTTCTAAAAGCACTAAACTATGCACGAACTATATCAGACAATCTAATAGTTTTCCATGTATCTGTTGATGACGAAGCTACTGAAAAACTACTAAAAAAGTGGGATGCATACAATGTAGGTATACCTATAATAGTTAAAAAGTCACCTTATAGAAATTTAGTAGGGCCTTTGGTTAAATTCATAAAATCAGAAGAATATTCTGCAGGTCATAAGGATATAGTAACTGTCGTAATACCACAATTTGTAGTTGAGAAATGGTGGTGTAATATTCTTCACAATCACACAGCTTTATTTGTAAAGGGAATGTTGTTGAAAGAAAGAAATATAGCTATAGTTACCATACCTTATATAATAGAAGAAGAATAATCTTAGGAATTTTATGTACTACAATTCTAATAAACTTTATATATATACTTTCATCCTTTCTTTATTATGCACACTGAAATGACCCACAAATAGGTATTTTGTGGGTCATTATTTATTACGCTACATATTTTTCTTAGCTTCCATGAGCATTTCGTCTGCTTTTTCCATAAATTCTACAGCTTTTTTTATAAACTCTGCAGTTTCTAATTTTCCCATTAATTTTGATTTTTCGACCCATTCTTTAAAGCCATTTTCATGAGATTGATTATGTTCAACCCAATGATTTAATAGAACTTTTAAAGTTTCCTCTTCCTTATTTAAATTTGATTGGCACTCACAATCTGCTGATACTTCATGTGTATGATTATGTCCACCATGAACATGTTCATGTGGGTGTTCACAACCATCATGACTATGTTCATGGCCATGGTGATATTTGTATTCATTTCTTTCATTATAAATCATAAGTATCCCTCATCTCTTTATATTTTTTCTTTTTAACCGCAAAACCAAATAGTCCATAAAGGATATATCCAGTAATGAGCTAATTTTCCTATTTTCTTGTTATATCTTGTAAGCACATATGCTAAACATAGGTGTTGTTTTATAAGCTATTTTTTCTTCTTCTGTATATATACAATCTGAAATATCTTTTTCAACTATTATTTTTTTAAATCCACATTCTTTTAATGCTTCCTTGTCCCATTCCGGACGTAGTTTATATGTTATAGGAAGATCTTTTGTGATTCTTTCACATTCCTCTACTTGACTTTTATTAGTCTTACAATCATATCCCATGCTTTGGGCTAATTCCATATTTTTTTCATACTCTTCTGCAAATTCTTTCTTTGCTAATCTTAAATACCAATTAGCATCAAATATAACTAATCTTCCATCTTCTTTCAAAAGCTCAAACCAATTTTTATAAGCTTTTTCAGGTTCTTTTAGAGTCCAAGTTACATTTCTGTTAATAATTAAATCAAAGCTTTTCTTTTGGAAATATGCTTCCTCTCCATCACTTTTTATAAAGTTGACTTTTACTCCTGCTAATTCTGCATTGCCTTTAGCTTCTTCAAGCATAGTACATGAGCTATCAACAGCAGTTACGTCATATCCCATTTGTGCCATAATAATTGCAAAAAAACCAGGACCAGTACCTACATCCAATACCTTTACTTTATTCTTATCTTTCACCTTATCATTTATAATTTTAGACCAAGCTTCTTTTTTGAAACTATTCATATCTTCATTTATCATTTCACTATAGGTATTTGCTCTATTGTTCCAATAATTTTGAATACTCAACTCCATTTAAATTTCCTCCTAATGCAAACGTTGTTATTGCCTTTACTAAGCAACAAGCATCTTACATTTATTTATAGCAATTTTTATGCCATATTACACCCTTGATAAAACTGTTATTTCACTTTATCCGATGACAAGCTGCTAGATGCTTTGTTTCTATTTTTTTCAACTCAGGTTTTTCGTTAAAGCATATATCTTTACATTTTGTACATCTAGAATTAAAGTTGCAGCCTGGCTGTATATCAGAGGGACTTGGCGGATCTCCTTCTATTATTTCTATTTCATTGTCATTTCTCCCTTTAACAGAGAATACTGATGCTAGCAATGCCTTTGTATATGGATGAACTGCAGCTGTAGTAAGCTTATCACTGTCAATCACTTCAACAATTCGTCCAAGATACATCACTACAATTCTATGACTTATATTTCTAACTACTGCTAAGTCATGACAGATAAAAATATATGATAATCCCTTTTCTTTTTGCAAATCTGCAAGAAGCTTAAGCACCTGTTCCTGTATGGAAACATCTAAAGCAGAAGTAGCTTCATCACATATTATAATTTCAGGTGCTAAAGATAGGGCTCTTGCTATTGCAACTCTTTGCTTCTGCCCTCCACTTAATTGATGAGGATATCTGCTCATAAACTCCTCTGTTAGCTCAACCATTTGTAGAAGTTTTTTTGTCTCTAACCTAGCTTCTGATTTATTCATAAGCTTAAAGTTTAAAAGTGGCTCACTTACAATTTCCCCAATCTTCATACGTGGATTAAAGGATTCCGAAGGATCTTGAAATATCATCTGTAATTTTCTTCGGTTTTGTCTAAGCTTTTCCTCACTTAAATTAGAAATATCTTCATTGTTATAAATAATATTTCCTGAGGTCAAAGTTTCCAAATTGGTAATTATATTTGCTAAAGTACTTTTACCACAGCCACTTTCACCAACTATTCCTAAGCATTCTCCAGAATGTAATTCTAGACTTACATTATCAAGTGCAGTTAACTTTTTACCATCTTGTAGATTAAACTGCTTCGTAACATTCTTTATCTTCAATATCGGTTCTTTCTCTTGAAGCAAGATTACGTCCCTCCAATTCAGGTATTGCTGATAACAGCTTTTTAGTGTATTCACATTTAGGATTATTTATTATCTGTTCTTTAGTTCCCCACTCAACTAATTCCCCCTGCTGCATTACTCCTATTTTGTCACACATATAGGCTGCTACTCCCATATTGTGAGTAACTATTATTATACTTGTATTAAAATTTTTTCTAAGTTCCATCATCTGTCTAACCACCTGTGCTTGTACTGTTGCATCAAGGGCACTGGTTGGCTCATCAGCTAATAAAATTTCTGGTTCCATAGTCATTGCCATGGCAATAGCTACCCTCTGTTTCATACCTCCGCTCAATTCAAAAGGATAGGAATTCATTATACGTTTTGCATCAGGCAATCGCATTTTTCCAAGCATGTCAACAGCTTCAGCATATGCATCTGCTTTTGACATATTAAAATGACTTCTTATACTTTCAATAAATTGGTCACCAATCTTTTTAATAGGAGTTAATGACCCTCCTGCATTCTGAAATATCATTGCCATTCTATTGCCACGTATTTCTTGCCATTCTTTCTTAGAGTACTGAAGAAGATTTTTATCTTTAAAAATTATATCTCCTGAATAAACAGAGGCTCCTTTAGGCAAAAGACCCAGTATAGCACTTATAAGTGTTGATTTCCCACTTCCACTTTCCCCTACTATTCCTATTATTTCTTTACTATTAACTGACATGTTTATATTTTTTACAGCAAATTCTTCTTCCCTATATTTTATAGATAAATTATTTATATCTAATAATTTCATACTAATCATTTTATACCCACCTTATTATCTAATAAATAGTTATCAATAATTATTAAACATCCTGATAATTCAGGATGTTTAATGTTATTCATAAATCTCTGTAGATTGCAAAGCACAAACTCTATTCTATTTTATACTTACCTTATTATCTAGAATGTAGTAATCAAGAGGATACATTTTTAATCCACTAACGGTATTTTTACTAATTATATTAAGCATTGGTGAAACAAGGAATATATCTGCATTATCATCTATTAATTTCTGCTGTACCTTTGTAGCAATATCATATCTTGCTTCAGTATTTTGTTCTGTTGCTAATTTATCGATTAGAGCATCAACTTCTGGATTGCTATATCCTCCATAATTTTCACTTCCACCAGTCTTAAAATAGGTTTGTAGGAAGGATTGTGGGTCTCCTGTTACTGCTGTATTTACACTTAATAAACAGAGATCAAAATTCTTGCTTTTTAAAACTTGTGCAACGGATTCATAGGATTGCAACTTAGTACTTACACCTATTTCTTTAAGCTGTGCTTGCATTGCTTCTCCAAGTACAGGTAACTCTGAACGAGTTGTATAGAAAGCTAAATTTAACGCTAATTTTTTACCATCCTTTTCTAATATTCCATCCCCATCTGTATCTTTATATCCTGCATCACTTAAAAGCTTAGCTGCTGCTGCTTTATCGTATTTATATCCTGTGAGATTTTTATTTCCAAATGGTAGTGAACCTGGGAAAGGTCCAATTGCAGCTACAGAACTACCTTTAAGAAGTGTTTTACCATAAGTATCCCTATCAACTCCTAAAGATATAGCTTTACGAACTGCTGGATCTTTTAAAAACTCATTATTTAAATTTTCATAGGACAATATTATTCTTAAGCTTGAAATCTTATCTGTATTGTATTTAGACTTATCCTCAAATAATGACAGACTATTGCTTGGAATGTTAGTTGCAGCATCAATCTCTCCAGACTGTAACGCCATGGCACGGGTATTATCATCTTTAATATATTTAAAAGTTACCTCATCTACCTTAGCTTTATCGCCCCAGTAATCTTTATTTTTTTCTACTACCACTGTTGAATTTGCAGTATAGGATTTAACTTTGAAAGGTCCAGTGCATATAGGAGCTTTAGCAAAGGTATCTGCTGCTTCGCTAGTATCAACTATTGTAGTAAGAGGATCTGCAATATTTCCTAAAAGTGCTTCATGTGGAGTTTTAGTTGTTATTGTAAGGTCTTGTCCATTTGCAGTTATACTGTTAACCAATAATACATCCTGTGTTCTTTTGTTTAGCTTTAACGCTCTTTCAAGAGATGATTTTACAGCTTCAGCAGTAACCGGTTTACCATTATGGAACTTAACGCCCTCTCTAATGTGAAATTGCCATGTTAAAGCATCTACTCTTTTCCATGAATCAGCAAGAAGTGGTTCTATCTTCATTTCTGGGTTTAATTTAACTAAAGTCTCACCTAAACCAAATCTTGAAACAAACCAACCATTAAATTCAAGAGCTGGATCTAAATTAGTGTGAAAATTGTTTAAACCAAAGGTAATACTTTTTGGCTTTTTGCTACTGCTCTTCTCAGCAGAACTGCCACCTTTACAAGCAGCAAGGCTTGTACATAATAAAACTATTGTAAATATTAATGCTAATTTTCTTTTTAATTTAATTTTCATCTGTATAATCTCCTTTAGTATTCTGTATTTGGGTCTAATATATCTCTCATACTATCCCCTAGTAAATTAAATATCATTACAGTTACAAATATTCCAACACCCGGATATATCATAAGCCCTGGTACAGTCTGCATATAATCCTTGCCTTCATTAAGCATATTCCCCCACTCTGGAGTAGGCGGCTGAGCACCAAGCCCTAAAAATGAAAGGGAGGATATTTGAAGCATCATAGTTCCCAAGTCCATAGTAGCCATTACGACAAGAGATGGTATTATATTTGGCAATATGTATTTAAAAATTATTTGATATTCTTTAGCACCTCCCATCTTAGCTGCCTTGATATAATCTTTTTTTCTTATAGATATTACTAAGCTTTTGCTTACCCTTGCGTATTTAACCCAATCCACGATGAGCAAGGCCATAACAGTATTTATTGAGCTAGCACCAAGGATTCCCACAATTGCAATTGCAAAGATAATACTTGGAAAAGCAAGAAAAATATCTGAAAGCCTCATTATAATCGTGTCAGCTATTCCTCCAAAATATCCTGCTAGTGTACCCACCGTTGTCCCAACTATAAATACTATTATAACTAGACAAAAGGTCAATTTTAAAGAAGTCACCGCTCCATATAACAATCTTGAAAGCAAACATCTCCCAAGGTTATCAGCACCTAGCGGAAACTGGCTGCTTCTGCCTTGAAGTGAATTTGCCATATTTGTTTTGAGGGGGTCATTGGGTGCTATATAGGGCACAAATAGACACATTAAAGCTAAAATCAATACTAATATGCATAAAAAAGCAAATAATTTATTTTTCTTTATAAATAAGATAAAATCTTCCATGTCAAATCCTCTTTTCTAAACGGATCCTTGAATCTAGAAAACAGTATGAAATATCCACCATCATATTAATCAATACATAAATCACTGTCATCCATACAACATAACCTTGTATTAATGGATAATCTCTGCTAAATATAGCCTCTATAGCCAATTTTCCAACTCCTGGCCAAGAAAAAATAGTTTCCACTATAACTACTCCTCCAAGCAGTGAACCTAAAGATATACCTAGTAAAGTTATAATGGACAATAATGAGCTCTGTAAGACATGTCTTAACAATATTACTTTCTCTTTAACCCCTCTAGCCCTAGCACCAATTACATAATCCTGAGATATTTCTTCTAATATGGCCGCTCTGAGCTGTCTTGTATATTTTGATGCCATTGCAATGATCAAAGTAACCGCAGGTAATATAATGCTTTTCCATCCGCTGTCGCCCATAACAGGCAGAATTTTTAACTTGATTGAGAATATGTACATTAATAATAATCCAATCCAAAATCCTGGCATAGATATTCCCAAAAATGATATAAATCTAATCATGTAATCTAATGCCTTATTTTTATACAGTGCAGACATAATACCTAAAGGTAATGATATAACCATCATACCAAACAGTGATACACCTGCAAGTTTAAAAGTAGCTGGCAGACTTACCATTATTAAATCCAATACAGGTTTGCTGTATTTATAGGAAGTACCAAAGTCTCCCTTTAATACACCACTTAACCAATGTAAATACTGAATTAAAAAAGGCTTATTTAATCCCATCTCTTCTCTAACCTGTTGTATAAGTTCTGGCGAAGGGGCTACTCCTGTGGCACTAAGAAGCATCGCCGCAGGGTCACCAGGTGAAAAATATATTAATGCAAAGGTTAAAAAAGTAATCCCAAACAAAACCGGAATTAATTGTATTAATCTTCTTGTAATGTACTTTCGCAACTTTTCTTTATCATCCTCTCTGTTAACCTCTTAAAACTTAAATATTTTTATTTACAAGTAGAATTATTTTTCTCCACCAATCATAAACATAGGTGTAGAACCATAATTAACCTTTTCAACTTCATCCCATACTCTATTTCCTACTTCCATTTCTATCATTATCTTTTTAAAACCAATACTAAGCAATTCTTTTGTATCCCATTCTGGTCTGCATATTTTGCTTAAAGGTAAATTTTTTGCTATATCCTCCATTGCCTTTGTATCAGTACAGGTATAATGATCTTCTAAACCTTTTTTTAGAGTATTTAGTCTATCCTGTTCATAGCCTTTTCTTTTTTCAGCATCATGTAAGTGTAAATACCAGTTAGCATCAAAATTTAATAATCTTCCTCCTTCAGCTAGTACCCTATGCCACTCTCTATATGCCTCGTCAGGCTTTTGAAGATTCCAAGTAAGATTACGTGTAACTATTAAATCAAATGTATTATCTTCAAACTCTAAACTATGTGCATCCATCCTTTTAAATTTAATACTATTTCTGTATACACCTGCATTCTTTTTAGCTTTTTGAAGCATAGCATCTGTATAATCAACAGCGGTAACCTCGTATCCACAGCTGGCCATTACTATAGCAAAAAAGCCTGGACCTGTACCTATATCCAATACTTTTATTTTTCTTCCTGATACCTTTGGTGCATACTCATTTATTAAATCTATCCATGCATTTCTCTTAAAACTATCTAATTCCTGTAAGTTAACTTCACAATAACCCTCTGATCTTCCATCCCAATATTGTTCTACCTTTTCTAAAAGTTCTGCCATATCATTAATCCTCCATTAATCTTTTGTTTTTTATGATGAACTCCACTACATTACTTCCTTATTTATTAAGTATAAGCATTTTTCATGCCAGTAATAAAAGCCTGAAATTAGGTTGTTATTTTGTATTTTTGTATCATAATGATACTTCTGTTAGTTTCATAATGATAATTTTAGTTTTTTATTATCATTATGAAACTAAAAAAATCAGTTTTGTGGAATCCCCTATTGCTATACTATAGCCAATCTCTTATTGGGATTATTTATAGGTACTGAGGATATTAACTCCTTAGTATATGGATGACTTATCTTGTATTGTTTATTCCTATTATCTATAACCTCTACTATCTCTCCCTTATACATGACCATTATTTTAGAACATAGATATTTTACTGCACTTATATCATGAGAAACAAAGAGTACACCCATATTATTATGACTTATTAATCTCTTTATCATATTTAATATAATAGCTTGAGTATAAACGTCTAAGCTGGATATGATTTCATCACATATAAGAAACTCTGGCTCTAGGAGCAAAGCCCTGCATATATTTACTCTCTGTCTTTCTCCTCCACTGAGATTGGCCGGATAGTTAGACAATATGCCTTTATTTAAATTTGCAAAGGATATTATATCTTCGATTTTTTTAATTTTTTCCTCTTCAGATATTTTGAAGTGATTATTTAATGGCTCCTTTAAAGTATCTACAATCTTCATATTAGGATTTAGAGATGTTAAGGTGTCTTGAAAAATTATTTGGCAGCTCTTTCTAAATTTATTTAAATCAGCCCCTTTAAAACTCCAAATATCTGCACCTCTATAACTAACATTTCCTTCAGTAGGCTTTTCAAGCCTCATAACAAGTCGTGAAATAGTACTTTTTCCACATCCGCTTTCTCCAACTAAACCTATAATTTCATTGTTATCTATAGTAAAAGAAACCTTATCTACTGCTCTTTTATTTTCATTTTCAGATTTTACTAAGGATAGTTTTGTTTTATACACTTTAGACAGACTATTTACTTCTATTAACATACTTCTTCTACCTCTCTATCGAAAGTTGCCTTAATTAATGATATAGTATAGCTGTGTTTTGGATTGTTAAAAATTTCAAACACATTTCCCTTTTCTACTATACATCCCTCTTGCATAACTAATACCTCATCAGCTATCTCTGCAACTACTCCAAAATCATGGGTTATCATTAATATAGTTGTGTTAGATTTTTTTTGTATGATTTTAAATTGCTTTAATATTTCTTTTTGAGTAGTTACATCTAATGCTGTAGTTGGCTCATCTGCAATAATTATATCTGGTTTCATAAATATAGCTGCTGCTATCATCATTCTCTGAAGCATACCCCCACTTAGTTGGAATGGATATTGATTTAATATTTCAAGAGGATTTTCTAAATTTACATTTTTCATAATTTCACAAAACTTAGTTTCAAATTCTTTTCTACCTAATTTTATATTACTTGATATAAGGTCATAAATTTGAGTTCCCATAGTTAATGATGGGTTAAAACAATTCATTGGATTCTGAAATATTGAGAATATCTTCTTGCCTCTTATTTCTCTCATTTCCTTGTCTGTTATTTTAGTTAAATCCTGTCCATGAAATAATATGTTTCCTTCTGAAATTGATGCATTTTTAGGAAGCATTTTTATCATAGACGTTACTGTCACGCTTTTTCCGCTGCCACTTTCCCCTACAATACAGGTTATTTTCCCTTTCTTAATACCAAAGCTTATTCCCTTTACTACCTCTTTAATACCACTTTCAGTATTAAATATAGTTTTTAGTTTTTTTACCTCTACAATATTTTCCAACATTCTCACCCCATAATAAATCAAATAATTATAGTCTTTTGGTTACATTAAAATTATTCTTTAATGTAACCAGACTACAATGCATATATTTTTATATTTTAAACTTCATTATTATTTTTTTATTCCAGTTATACAAATTCTCTTATATGGATTCATAAGTCTATTTTTTAAAGGCATGATTCCTTTTTCTACTCTATCTATTTCCACCATAGGAATAACCTCTACATTACTTAAACCTGCATTCCTTACTAACTGATGTATGTTTCTAGCATTTTCATCCTTAATCATAGGTAAGCTTTCTTTAAGCTTATCACCATAATCACCGCTATTATTCCATGGATTTTTAAATTCAGTTATAGCCATTAATAACTTCCCAAGAAATTTTTGCATATCATAATTAATATTCCTGTAGAACCAATCCCCATCTATAATTACAAGTTTGCCACCTGGCTTTAGCACTCTTATCCATTCACTTAGTGCCTTTTCTGGATGAGGAATAGTCCAAAGTAAATGTCTATTTGTTACTATATCAAAAGTATTTTCTTCACAGGGCAGATTTTCTGCATCTCCCATACCAAAACTTACATTTAGCCCAGCCTCTTTTGCCTTTTTTCTAGCAACCTCCATCATTCCCTCTGATATATCAAATCCAGTACAACTGTGTCCTAATTCAGCTAGAAGAAGTGCTAAAAAACCTGTTCCAGTACCTACATCCAATATTTGTTTATGTTCTTTCCCCACAATTTCCTTTAAAAATAGCTTCCACTGCTCTTTTTCTTTTTCACTTTTCAATCCATGAGAGTATTGTTCATCATAATCCTTTGACCATGAATTCCATTTTAATGCTATTTCTCTTTTAATTTCATCCATAATGCCCCTCAACTTTCAACATTTTAGTTTACATTCCACTGTTCTGCATTCCATAAGAAACCTGCACCATGGTGTCCAAGTGTTTTTTCTTTAACGCCTGAAACTCTCTTGTTTACACCAAATAATGCTTTTAGATAAACTGCAAAATTAAAAGCAGGATTTTCTGATAATTCTTTTTGGAATTCTACATATAATTTCTTTCTCTCATTTTCATCTGTTGTAGTTCTCGCTTTGTCTAGCAATTCATCTACCTTTGGATTTGAGTATGCTTCATAGTTGTCTCCACCATTAATTCCACTTGAGTGGAATAATCTAAATGTATGAGTATCTGCATCAAAAGGGCTCCCCCATCCAAGTACAAAGGCATCACATTGATCTATCTTTATTACACTCCAGTCAAGTGCATCAACTTTTACTTCTGCACCTATCTTTTTAAATTGTGAAGCAAAATATTCTGCCATTTTAACTCTAACTTCATCTGTTTTAGGTGCAGTTAATGTAAAGGCTAATTTTTCACCATCCTTAACTCTTATTCCATCAGCACCTTTTTTCCAGCCAGCATTATCTAAAAGACTATTAGCTTTATCTAAGCTGTACGCATATTTTTCTACATCAGGATTATTAAATTTATTTATTTGAATTGGTGAATATGCTTCTGAACCATACCCTAACAGTATTCCATCTACAATCCCTTTTCTATCTAATGCATAGTTAAAGGCTTTTCTAACATTTACATCCTTCCATAAGTCTTTTCTCCCGTTATACATCATACATCTATAATCTGCAGTATCAACTTTATATACCTTAACATTATCTAATTTTTCAACTTTACTTACCTGGCTAGGTTCAAGATAAGCTACATCAATTTCTCCAGTCTGAAGCTGCATTGCTCTAACATTATAATCTGGTATAGGTTTAACTATAAACTTCTCTATATTACCTGTTTTTCCGTAATAATCTTTAAATTTAGTTAAAGTAATATTGTTTCCCTTTTCCCATTTTTCAAATTTAAAAGGACCTGTTCCTATAGGTTTTTGATTAAACTCTGCATTATTTATATCCTTTCCCTCTAAGATATGCTTTGGAATTATTCCTATTGTAAGCTTATCTAATAGTGGTGGAAATGGTCTTTTTACAGTTACTTTTATTTCGTAATCATTTACAGTTTGTACATCTTTTATTTCGCTGTATTCTGGTTTTAACTCAGAATTCACTTTTTCATCTAATATGCTTTTAATAGTAAATACTACATCCTCTGCTTTAAGTTCTACACTATCATGAAACTTTATTCCTTTTTTTAGTTTAAAATCATAAGTAAGTTTATCATCAGATATTGTATAGGACTCAGCTAGTTCAGGCTTTGGTACATTATTTTCATCAAATTTCATTAAACCACTAAAAATCAAATCGTTAGTGTCTCGTTCTGATAATATAGGATTTATTTTTTCATCCTCAAATTCAGCTCCATATACTAAGGTTTTTCCATTACTTGAAGCTTGTTTAGTTGAAGTAGCCTCTGATTTGCTTCCGCATCCTGTAAATACTGCTGAAATAACTAGTAAGCAGCTAAGTACAGTAGCTGTTATTTTTTTCTTATTCATGTGTATCCCCCTTAAAATTATTGTATTTTTGATTTTCCTCTATATAGACATCCAGTTTCGAAACATTAACTTATGTTAGGTATTACTAAGGATATCTCTGATAGCACATTTAACAATTTAAAGTTAGCTCTTGGCGAAACGCCTTAGAAAATTAATAAAATTAAATATTGTCTGAGCGATAGCGAGTTTATTTAATTTTATTAATTTTCTTTGGTGTGAGCCTTAGAGATAACTTTAAATTGTTAACAGTGCGGAAGAGATGTCCTTAGTAATACCGGCTCTAAGTTAAGTTTAGGCGTTAGATATCTACACATAAGTAACTTTTTTCTTTAGATACTCGCCAATAAAGTTGATACAAAGCATAGCAATCACTATAGTAACCCCAGGAAATACTGCCACCCACCAAGCCCCTGATAAAATATCACTTTGTGCATTAGTAAGCATATTTCCCCAGGAAGGAGTACCTTGAGGCACCCCTATTCCAAGAAAACTCATAGATACCTCCATAAATATAGACTGAGCACAGTTTAGTGTAGCTATTACTACAATAGCTGGCATACTATTTTTAAGAAGATGATTGATTAATATTTTCCATGTAGGTGTTCCTATAACAATAGCAGCTTTAACAAAATTTTTATCTCTAAGTTCTGAAAACTGCGATCTCACTATTCTGGCAGTGGCAAGCCATGACGTACAACCAATTACTAATATAATACTTGTAAGTCCGCCTCTTATAATAGTCTGAAGTGCAAGCATTATTATTAGTGTAGGTATAGCAAGAAATGTATCCAAAAGTCTCATCATATAATTGTCTAACTTCCCACCAAAATAACCGCTTATTCCACCATAGGTGATTCCTATAACTGTTGATATAATAACAGAAAAAATCCCAACACTTAAGGAAACTCTTCCGCCATATATAATCCTTGCAAATATATCTCTTCCCATTGCATCAGTGCCCATAATATAAGTATTGTTTGGTGTTTGAAGTACCTTTGATAGTTCTACATCATAGGGGCTATGATGAGCTATAAATGGAGCAAAAACCGATGCTAAAACTATAATTGAAAGCAATGTAATCCATACAATATGAGATTTTTTTTTCATTATGTCACCTGCTTTCTTAAGGAAGGATTTATTGAAAGCTCTAATATATCTGTTATAATTATGCTTAAAACTACCATAACTCCTGTTATAAAAATAGTTCCCATCAACAGTGGATAGTCTTTAGAATTTGCGGCCTTAACACTTATCATTCCTAATCCTGGCCATGAGAAAACAGTTTCAATCATAACAGAGCCTCCGAAGAAACCAGGTATGGTTATACCAAGATAATTTATAAAGGGTACCAGTGCATTCTTTATAATTCCCTTCATAAGCTTTCTTTCTTCCATTCCATTTGATCTTGCTGCAGTTACATAATGACTATTACTTTCTTCCTTAACTTTTTCCTGAATAAATCTTGCATAAGCCCCTACATGAGCAATAACCATTACAGAAACTGGCATTATAAGATGCTTTGCTGTGTCAATTATTCCCCCTTCTCCACTTATGCTTTTATTTCCTGAGGATGGTAGAAAACCAAGTTGAACTGAAAAGATTAATATAAATAAAAGGGCCAGCCAAAAGGAAGGAATCGAATAAAATATTACACTCAATCCACTTATGAATTTATCCCATAATGAACCTTCATTAAACCCTGCTTTTAAACCTAATATAAGTGAAAATATTAGTATTAATATAATTGAGTTTAAAAACAACATTAAAGTATTAGGTATTCTCTCTTTTAATATATCTGTAACCTTTCTTCCTTCTAAGTAAGAAACTCCTAGGTCTCCTTTTAACATATTAGCTGTCCATTTTATATATCTTTCAGTTACTGGTCTATCAACGCCATAATTTCTATTAATTCTCGCTCTTTCTTCTGTTGTAAGTCTATCTGCTAAAGGTCCATATAAAGCTGTGGCCGGATCACCGGGCGCAGCATTTATAATAGCAAAACTTAATATACTTAAAAAGAATATAACCACCATTCCTTGAAAGACTCTTTTTGCTATAAATCTTGAAATCATTGTATATTCCACTCCTCAGCATTCCATATGAAGCCTTCTCCATGATGTCCCAAAACTCTCTTATCGTTGTATCCTGAAACTCTCTTATTCACTCCATAAAGTGCTGTTAAATAAACATCCATACTAAAAGCAGGATTTTCAGCTAACTCTTTTTGGAATTCTGCATAGTACTGTTTTCTTTCATTTTCATCAGAAGTTGTTCTTGCTTTTTCAAGTGATTCATCAACCTTAGCATCTATATATGAACCAAAGTTATAACCACTTCCAGAATTTATTTGACTTGATTGGAATATGCTGTAAGTATTATCATCTGCATCAAATGGACTTCCCCATCCAACTACAAAAGCCTCTGTATCCTTAATTTTCATTGCCTTAGGGTCTCTTGCATCTACTTTTATGTCAAAACCAACTTTTTTACCTTGAGCTGCTACATATTCTGCAATTTTAACTCTAACTTCATCATTATTTCTTGCAAATAATGAGAATGTTAACTTCTTGCCATCCTTTTCTCTTATCCCATCATTACCCTTTTTCCATCCTGCTGCATCTAAAAGAGCATTTGCTTTATCAAGGTTGTATTCATATTTTTCTACATCTGGATTGTTGTACTTATTTAACTGAATAGGAGAATAAGCTACCTCACCGTATCCAAGCAATATTCCATCAACTATTCCCTTTTTATCAGTAGCGTAGCTAAGAGCTTTTCTAACATTTACATCCTTAAATATGTCTTTTGTTTTAAAATTGTACATTATACCTCTATAATCTGCTGTAGGTATTTTGTTAACTTTTACTTTATCTGACTTATCAAGTTTTGCTACCTGGCTTGGTTCAAGTAAAGCTAAATCAATTTCTCCTGTTTGAAGCTGCATTGCTCTAACATTGTAATCAGGTATAAATTTAAATACAAAAGTATCTATATTTCCTGTTTTTCCATAAAAATCTTTAAACTTGTTTAAAGTTATATTGTTTCCTTTATCCCATTTAACAAATTTAAAAGGACCAGCTCCTATAGGTTTTTGATTAAAGTCAGCAGTATTTATATCCTTTCCATCAAAACAGTGCTTTGGAACTATTCCTATAGTAAGCTTATCTAAAAGCGGTGGGAAAGGTTTCTTTAAAGCTACTTTAACTTCATAATCATTTACAGCTTGTACATCTTTAACTTGTTCAAATTCAGGCTTAATTTCCGAATTTACTTTTTCATCCAATATACTTTTAATAGTGAACACTACGTCCTCTGCTTTAAGTTCTTTATCATCATGGAACTTAACACCTTTTTTAAGTTTAAAATCATATGTAAGTTTATCATCAGACACTGTATATGATTCAGCTATGTCTGGTTTAGTTGTATTATTTTCATCAAACCTCATAAGTCCCCTAAAGATTAATGCATTTGCATAAGCTGGCGTAAGTATAGGATTTAGTTTTTCATCCTCAGATTCCGCTCCATAAACTAAAGTTTTTCCTTTGTTTGCATCAGCATTAGTTGCTGCTGTTTGTTGTTTACCACATCCAGTGAACATTGCTGAAGCTACAAATAAAAAAGTTAATAAAATACTGGCAATTTTTTTCATAGTAATCCCTCCTGGTATAATTTTTCATTAATTTCATATTTATTTACAGCAATTTTCATACCAATACTATAAACTTGGTAAAACTAGTACTTTTTTTGATATTTTTTCAAAATGATACACATTTTAGTTTCAAACTGATAATATTTATCATTTTGAAACTAGCCATATTGAAAATTTATCCGATAACTTACTGTCAATAATAACCCAGATGATTCGAGTTTTACTTAATAATAAAATAAAAATTACTTAAGTGCAGGAGGGCTGCTCTTAAGTAATTTTTATTTTAGGGTTTAGGGTTTAGGGTTTAAGGTATTATTAAATTTATACAACTATATTCATTATTATATATAGCATTTTTCATGCCAACATCAGAACCCTTAATATTCATATTAAAAATCATAAATTTTATCAATTTGAAACATTATTAGTTTCAAATTGATAAAAACGTTCTAAACTGATTCATTTTGATAACACCACCCTCTCCTTACTTTTGCATAACCTTAATATAATTTGACATATATTACTTATTGAAGGATAAAATCCGCTGCAGCCCCCGCTACTGTAATGATGATGAAACCTAATATCTCACTGAAACTAAGGTTTTGGGAAGATAATGGAGTAAGATGAATCTGAGCCAGGAGACCTGCCTTGTTAATTTAAACAAAGTCTTTCGGATATAGTAAAATAATTATTCAATTTATTAGCACCTTTCAAATTATAAAATGAAACTGAATTATGAGGGTTTATAACTACACAGGACTCTTTATTGAACTGCAATCTAGTTATCTTTATTTAATATTTTCTCATAGCAATAGAATGGTTTTTCCTTTCCTAAAAATCTTATTTCTCCAACTAAGTCATAACCACATTTTTTGAATAATGCGTTCATTTTTGTATTTATTGAATAGGTATCTGTTTTTAAATATCTTATATTGTTAGCTAAAGCTAGTTCATCAGCCAATTTTATTAATTCAGTACCAATTCCACTTCTTCTGTAGTTCGGGTTAACCGCCATTCTATGAGCAACCATACAATCTTCATTTAATGACCAGTTTAATCCATCATATTCAACTGGCTCTACTTTATTAATACATACGAAACCAACTAACTTTCCCTCTCTATCTGTTACATATAATTCTCCTCTTTGAATATCATTCATAAAGTCTTTCTCCTGAGGATAACTTTCATCCCATTGAGTGTTGTTATAGGTTCGCATTTCTGCAATAGTTTCCTTTATAATTTCCATAATATATTTTATATCTTCCATAACTGCTTTTCTCATCCTAATATTCTCCTAAAAACTTTTTATTTTTTTCCAATCACTTTCAATATTTTCTCTCATTCTCTTAATTAATTTACTGATTAATTCCTTTTCCTCGATGCTGAAATTATTAAGACAAACTCCAATATTTCTATTTTCTTCTTGAATAATAAATGTGTATGTTTCCAATGCTTTTTCATTTGGATAAAGTCTCCACATTCTTTTATCAATGTCATCTCTTTTTTTGTATATATACCCTACTTCAATAAGTTTCTGTATAGCCTTTGTTGTTGTAGTTTTGTCTACTTTTAGAAGGTTTGATAAATCAATTTGATTAATTCCTTGGTTTTCACATATTCTTGTTAAAAACGTAAATTGGCCTTTTTGTAGATTTATCTCTTTAAATTTCAGGTCACTTATATAATGAATACATCGTGATAGGGTTCCCATTTCCCTTAATATATCGCTATCTAGAGCTTTGATAAGTCTTCACCTCCTATAAATGTAGTTGAACATTCAACTATGTTATATTTATAATAGCATATAATAGTTGAATATTCAACTATGCTATATTCTTTTCACCAAAGCTAAATAATTTGTAGATTCTTCTTCACTATCAAATTTAAAAAATAAAATACGTTCAGGAGATATATCCGTTTGTGGAAGTAAAAGTTTTAAAGACTTTGAAGAATACTTGTGTCAAAAGACAATTGAAAAAAACAGAAAAATCAAACAAAGCTTATAGCTGAATCATCGGTTGAAGATTACTTAAAATCAAAAGAACGACAATTAAATAGTCTTTTGAAATGGTATTCTAAAAATTTTGAAGTTTTAAAAGAACCCTTGTCTAACTTTTGGGGTAATGGAACGACTTCTTCGTCTGATGGAATGAGAGTTAAAACAGCAGTAAGTTCTCTTAACTCATCATATAATCCTCATTTTGGATCAGATAAAAGAATTACCATATATCGATTTGTAAATGATAAGTTTTATAACGATATTAAAAATTACCGACTTGGAAGCATTATGTATCAAAATGATAAAAAAGATAATATTTTATCAAAATGAGATAAATTTTATTTCATTTTGATACTCTTGATAAGAAAAATAGACTAATATGTAAAAAAATGAATGGAACAGAAATTGCTTATATAAATTTATAGAAATAAACATTAATACTTAAAAAATAAGATATTTTGGAGGATGAGATAAAATGGATATTTTTAAAAATATGAAGATAAAAACTAAACTTATAAGTTCATTTCTATGTATAATCCTATTTATAGGATTAATTGCTGTTACAGGTTTGAAAGATTTAAATACTGTAAGTTTATCTTATTACCATGTGTACAATGGTAACTTGATACCTATTAATCAAATACATAGTATAAAAGAGAATTTATTAAGCATAAGTGTTAATATGTCAGAATTGGTTAATGAAAAAAATAATGAAAAGAGAACACAACTTATAGATCAAATTCATAAATATGCTGAAAGCGATAATAAATTACTTGAAGAACATAATAATACTAGTGATGGACAAGACGATTGGGTTGCTGGAGAAGAGGAAGTATATAATGCTTTTATTACTCAATTAAATGAATATAGAGAAATTAGAGAAAAAGTAATCAGTTTAATTCAGGATGAAAAAAATGAAGAAGCATTAGCTTTATATCCAAATGCCTTAAGTAAACTAGATTTAGTAGTTCAATCGTTAAATAAAATTATACAAATGAATTCAGATAATGCTAAAGCTGATAATTTAAAAAGCCATGAAATATTTAAAAAGGATGTTACTTTTACTGCGATTCTAATCATAGTTATATTAGTAATTTCAGTTCTTTTAAGTATTATACTTACAAAACAAATAATTAGTTCTTTATTAAAAATAGAAAGTTTTGCAAGGAGATTATCAGATTGTGATTTTACTACTAATATGACAATTAATAGAAATGATGAATTTGGACAAACTATCTCATCTTTAAATAAAGCTCAAGATAATATGAAAGAACTTATAAAGGGAATTATAGACAACTCTTCTAACCTACACTGCTTAAGTGAAGAGGTTTATGCTTCCATTGAAGAAATGAATGCTAAAGTTCACAATATACACGACTCTATTGCTGAGATTTCTAATGGAACGGAAGAGGTAAGTGCAATAAGTCAGCAAATCTATTCTTCCGAGGATGAAATCAGTACAAGTATAAAGGAACTTACAACAAAAGCATCTGAGGGAAGTGAAAATTCCTTAGAATTTAGAAATAGAGCTGAAAAGGCACAGAAAAAAGGAGAAGAGGCTATAAAAACAACTGAAAGTCTATTTACAGAAAAACAGGAAAAAATACTAAAAGCTATTGAAGCTGGAAAAGTAGTAGAGGAAATTAGCAATATGGCAGATGTTATAGCAAACATAGCTTCTAGAACAAATCTTTTATCTCTAAATGCTGCCATTGAAGCAGCAAGAGCTGGTGAACATGGTAAAGGCTTTGCAGTTGTAGCTGAAGAAGTTAAAAAACTTGCTATGCAATCCTCTGAGACGGTTATAAATATACATACTACAGTTGAAAAGGTCCAGGAGGCTTTTAAAAATATCTCTACCAATAGTGAAGATATACTAAAATTTATAAATGAGCATGTATACGAACAGCTAAATGGCTTTGTAAATATAAGTAAACAATATAGCAATGATTCAGGCTATATTAACGATATGTCCTATACTATTGCCTCTATGGCAGAACAAATTAGTGCTGCTACTAATGAAGTAAATGGAGCAATAGAAAGTATGGCTAGTTTATCTCAAAATTCTGCTGAATATTCTAGTGAAATACATAGCAGCGTACATGACTCCACAAAAGCTATAGAAGAAATTACAAAAATAACAGAGAATCAAACTGAATTAGCTAACAGGCTTAATGAAATGGTTCAAAAGTTTAAAGTATAAAGAAAACCCCAACAAAAACATGACCAACTACAAGCCACTATTTAAGTGACTTACAAGTTGGTCATTTATATATATTAAAGGACAAGGTATTTCTATTAAAGTTATTTTACCATACTAACATTATCTAATAAGATTTTTTTATGATCCAAAACCTGTTTTACACAAACTATGCAATTCAGATTCTTTTGAAAAAAGTTAAAGAACATCTTTTTATCGTTTAAAATATCCAAGTCATATTTCCTATCAAAATAGGCAAGAAAAGTATCTTTATCAACACTGTGAATCCAGTTCTCCAGCTCTTCTTCCAGTTCAATACATTCTTCAAATATAGTATCATCTTGATATATACTTGCAATGTTATACAAATACATCTCAAGTTTTAGAATTTCATTAATATTTTCAAGATTTATTCCATCTTGTTCTACAATTTTTTTTACTCTTAAAGAATATGTACTATAATAATATTGTAGTTTTTTATAAAACTGTACTATTCTTTTGCAATATTCGTAAAAATAGAGCTTATTAATTTTTATCATTACTTTATTTTTTTTATTTAGATAAGTAATAAATCCTGGTTTATACTCTGAAAATTGGGTCTGGTAAAAATAACTCTTCATAAAATCCTCCTTCTATAATCTTTAAAATTTTAATACAATACTTAGTCTTAATAAAATAATTTAAATGTACATCTATTTGTAATTAAATTATTTATCCCTTACTTAACTACCATACATTTAACATTAAATGTTCTTTAAATAAATCCTTGTCTTCATACTTATTCATATCTGCTGTGACAGTAAAATCTTTTCTATTTAATATATACACTGTAAAATTGTTAGTTTTTTCTGATTTTGGCCATACTGGCAGTGCAACCTCCTCCATTATAGTACTCGTTAATGATTTTAAATGATTACCCTGAATATGCATAAAAAATCCTCCTTTAAATCATCTGTAGGATAGTTCAAGACTTTAACTCCATTCCCTTTTAATTAATCAAATTTTATTAAACCTCCTTTACAGTTCATTTCTTTTTTGTTTATTAATTTCTATTATTTTTTTTAAAATATAGTCATATCCATTTTCTGAATGAGGTATCATACAATTACTACAATCCTTAACACAATTTATATAAGTATTATTTCCACCACAATTTTCAACAAAATACAGCGGACAATAACAAAACAAACAATTAAATTTATCATTATTTTTTATATTATGGCATGGAAAAAATTCACATTCTCTATGATTAAAGAATTTATAGTTTTTACTCATATGTGTATCTCCTTTGAAAATCAGATAAAATAATAGATATCATTATTAGCAATATTTGAGGAGCACGCAAAAAGAGAACCATTGGAGGTTCTCTTAAAAAACGAAATAATTATGTTTATTAATTCAACAAACACTTATAACCTTATAATCGCATATATCTTCCCCTCCGAAAGAATCAACAAATACTAGACAGGTTTCCTGGCTCAGATTCATTTTACTCCCTTGTCTTCCCAGATAAAAGTTATCCAGTGACATAATAAGGTTTCATCATCCTCACAGTAGCGGTGGGCTGCAGTGGCTTTTCCACTTTCCCTTTTAACTCCATTTTTCAACTAATGGTAGCACCTAATACTATTATTATTTAATTTGTTATAAAAAAACATTATACAAGTTTATTCTCGTGATTTTCCTTCTTGTTTCTTTCTACGAATCTTCCCATGAAGAAGGCTAGGACACCTACTCCAATACCTGTTTGTACACAAAATAATAAACTCTCAATTTCCCCTGGCAATTCTCCACCAATCCAGGTTTCCATAACTGGGGTAAACCAAGGCTCATAATCGGTACCTGTAATCTGGGAAACTACTTTGCTTCCTGCATCATCAGATCCGCCAAATTCAGCACCTTTTAATGTGAATAATGGGATAACAGCAATTAATGCAGCAATAATTAATAAACTAATAACTTTCTTTTTTGTCTTTGCCATTAATTTTCACCTCTCTTTAAAAATCCAATACCTGACAATTCGGATTTTGCATATGTTTCAAGCCCCATAATGATAACAACACTTAAAATACCTTCTATAATTGCAAGTGGAAGCTGTGTAGGTGCAAATACTGCAAGGAACTTGGCTGCAGATGCTGCAACACCACCGTTTGCAGACGGATATGCAAGTGCAAGCTGAATACTGGTTACACAATAAGTGAATAAGTCACCGATTGCTGCTGCTAAAAAAATACCTACATGCTTATTTACATTCATCTTCTGGCATAATTTGTAGATTCCATAGGAAACTAATGGACCTGCAATAGCCATAGAAAAGGTATTAGCACCAAGAGATGTCAGTCCACCATGAGCCAGCATAATTGCCTGGAAAATCAGTACAATGATACCTAAGATACTGACTGCAGCTGGTCCAAATAAAATTGCACCAAGTCCGGTACCGGTCATATGTGAACAACTTCCTGTTACTGATGGAATTTTTAAAGATGAAAGTACAAAAATGAACGCGCCTGCCATAGCAAGAATAGTGATGGATTTACGGTTCTCAGCCAATGTTTTTTTAATTGAAAAGTAACCTGCTACTAAGAATGGAACGCAGATAACACCCCATAGAATACAGAATTTTGGTGGAAGATATCCTTCCATGATGTGCATTGCGTTTACTACCGGTGTTACTCCGAAAGCTACCGCAAAAGCTGCCACTATTGCGATAATTTTCCTTTCCTTTTGATTCATTTTATTTTCCTCCTTTATTGTTGTTAATTTATATTAATCTAAGCTAAAACGCCTAGAAAAGATACCTGTTTTTCAAGCATTTTCTTGAATTCTTGCGTACTTTTCGGATAGGCTTTTGTATCTTCCAACAGATGTTTTTCTACAAGCAATTCATAGACCTCCAGCATGGTTGGCTGTTTTAGATTTGCCTGTTTTAAAATTGACCTGTTTTGGAAAATTTCTAACGGTGTTCCATCTGCGATAATTTTTCCCTGGCAAAATACAAGGACTCGTTCAGCCCATCTGTATGCGAAATCTACATCATGGGTGGAAATCAGCATTGTCTTACCCTCAGAACCAAGCTTGGCTAAAACTTCCTCTAACATCAGTGCATTTAAAGGATCCAGTGCTGCCGTCGGTTCATCAAAGATAATGATTTCCGATTTCATAGCAATGATACCCGCAATGCTGACGCGCTTCTTTTCACCGCCACTCAAATAGTGTGGCGGACGATCCTTGAAATCCGAGATGTTCATGTATGCCAGTGCCTCCTCAACCCGTTGTAGTACTTCCTCTTTTGGAAGCTTTAGATTCATCGGCCCGAATCCAACTTCTGCCCTAACTGTAGATGCGATGATTTGATTGTCCGCATCCTGAAATACGATTCCGATATTTTTTCGAAGCTCTTTTAAATTCTTTTTATTGACGACTGTACCCCGGTAAATGATTTTTCCCTGTTCCGGTGTAAATACACCGTTCATGTTCAAGAAAAATGTGGATTTTCCAGATCCATTGGAACCAATAACAGCGATTTTCTCACCTTCATAGATATCTACGCTTACGCCGTCCAATGCAGACTTTCCATTTCCGTAGACGTAGTACAGGTCTTTGACCTTTAATATTGGTTTTCTCATAATAGCTCCTTTCTATCTTGTAAAGCCCCAGAGCAGAATCAAAAAAAATATGAACGCTACTGCTGCGACAATCTGTGTTGTCTCTATCTTTTTATCTTCCTCCAAAAATATAAGATCTCCATCATAGCATCTGGCCTCCATGGCATCATAATAAGAGTTTGCCTTTTTCAACGAAATAACCAGCATATTGCTTGCAATGCTTCCAAAGGTATAGCAGGAAGTTTTAAAATCACAGTAGCCCTGACGGGATTCTGCGGAGTTTTTCATTTTAGTATAGACATCCATTAAAATGAAAATATAACGGTAAATGATATTCATAAGTTCTATAATAAGCTTTGGCACATGCGCCTTTCGAAGCTCATATATAATCTCAGAGGATGGAGTCGACAGTGTCATCATCTGTAGGGCACTGATGGCTGCAAAAACCTTCAGAATCAAAAAGACCACTTCCTTAAGCTTTGCCTGAGAAGTAAACACATAGCAGAAACCAAGATACATATTATACTGCCCCATCGGCTGCTTTGAAAAATCAATGGCAATGGTAAAAGTGCCAAGGAGGATAAAGACAATTGGAATCGTCAGTATTGACAAGTATTCATGTATTGGAAGCTCTCCTTTTACAATGGTCAGATAGGCCATTGCAATAATGACCACAACAGATACATATGGGTTGTCCAATACAATGCAAAGAATCAATATCAGAACAGAAAGAGATACTTTAAAAGTAGGATTCCAGTGTCTGATTTTGGAAGTATAAGCATAAAAATCAATTGAAAACCCTTCCCCATGTTTATGTCCGATTCTATGTTTATGATGATATGTCCCATCCCTATGGGTGTGACTATCACGATGTTCCCCTTTAGCTAATTCATCATAGTTATTTCTGTAATCTTGTTTCAAACTACCTCCAGCCTTTCTTCAAAAATAGTAACTCATCATTTCTAGGTTCTACACCAATACTATACAGCTTGCCTTTTTTCATAAATACACAGCTACCTTTTTATTTTAATAAAATACATTAATTTAAGTTTTATTTACTTACAGGAATTTAAAAATTTGCAATAAAAAAACCTGCAACAACATGCAGGTTAAAATAGTACCATATTGAATTTACATAAAATTAATAGCACCATTTATACAAAATTAGCAATAGTGAACTATATAACTTTTATGCAAACAAATATAACCACATACCTCCCACCGAAGCTGTTGTTAATTATTTCAAGGCAGGTCTCCTGACTCGTAGATCAACTTACTCTCTAAACTTCCCAGCAATATGCCAGTGTTTACTAGATTTCATCCCTACTCACAGTAGCGGGGGCTGTAAAGGTTTTAAACCT
>Ga0183101_1000718_pt1 | contig 41610 bp, 33 predicted proteins | sample Biomet3_FD_127790 | JGI IMG/M metagenome (GOLD analysis project Ga0183101, IMG submission 127790) | Microbial communities from bioreactor (seeded with sewage sludge) at LBNL, California, USA - Biofuel metagenome 3 | ecosystem: Engineered > Bioreactor > Anaerobic > Unclassified ... | reverse complement strand
TGTGTTAGGCACGCCGCCAGCGTTCGTCCTGAGCCAGGATCAAACTCTCAATTTTAAAGTTTGAATGCTCATTACTGTTTTATTGGCTACTAATCTAGTAGCTCAAAAGAATTGCTGGTTTAGTTTACTTAATAAAAGTCATTTTGACTTTTAACCTCTGTTTAATTTTCAAGGATCATATCGACTCATCTCGACAGCTTATTTAGTTTACCATGCTTATTTTATCTTGTCAAGAACATTTGAAACATTTTTTATTTTCTGTCGTTCTTAACAGCTTTTACATGATATCATGAACAATCACTTAGTGTCAACAACTTTTCTGCTGCTACCTTTTTGTCCATTTATTTGTCGCTCATCAAGCAACGAATGTTATTCTATCATCTTTAGTATTAATAAATACTCAGTGTTAGTACACTTAGATTAAGTTATACAACTTATTCTTAGCCTTCCTCTTGATATCTCTATATTTAATACGTTGACACACTAGATTCAGTTTACTCACTTCTAACGTCAATTAATATAATACATTTAATATAGAATTCATTTTTAAACTTCATCTCATCAGTTAACCAAGGAACTTTATTATTAGAGATACTATATATAGTTCCTTCTTCACTAATTTAGTATTCTATTTACCAAACAAAATAGATATTCCTTTTATCTAAGTTAGTAAATTGGTTTACTCTTTATAAACAAAACTTTCACATCTTTACCCGTTGTATTTTTAAATTTATGTCTTCTTTTAGGCAGGATTCTTGCTGTATCTCCTTCATATAGAAGGAATTCTTCATTCTCAAATACTATATATGTTTCTCCGTGTAAAACAAATGCTATCTCCTCGCCTTCATGTTCTGAAAATCCCCCGTAGGTCTCGCTATTAGATTTTAAATTCATAAGGAGCAATTCTACATTGGATTTTAAAGGACTTGGAGTTAAAATATCATATAAAACATGACGTTCATTTGGGTTGTATGTCTGTTTTCTATCTTCTTTTCTTAGTATCAATGACTCATTATCTATTTCCTCCATAAATAGTGAAAATAAAGGAATATCTAATGCAGTTGCAATGGATTTAAGCGCATTTAAGCTAGGATTTGCCATATCTCTTTCTAGTTGACTTAATAATGAAGTACTCAATCCTGTTAACTCAGCAAAATCCCTTATTGTTAGACCTTTTGCTTTTCTATATTCTATAATCTTTTTACCTATACTTATTTCTGCCATAACTTATCTCCTAAAATACAACTTTTAATTAATAATTATTATATCATAAAGTTTGTTTATTATAATAACTTTTATGCTTTATATTGAACGCACCCATAAAACTTGCTATAATATATTAAAGTATGTTTATTATAGTAAACATACTTTAATATAATAAACAAAGGAGATATATAAAAATGGAGAACACAACTATAAAAAAAGCTTTTTTTTGCAGATATTGCTCTTTTACTAGTCGCAATTATATGGGGTGGAGGATTCATAGCTGCTAAAATAGCACTATCTAGTGTTACCCCATTTTATCTGTTATCATTTAGATTCTTATGTTCTGGCATACTCCTAGGAATAGTATTCTTTAATAAGATGCTAAAAATTGATAGAAGAAGCTTATTATCAGGTATTATATTAGGAGTGCTTTTATATATTGGACAAACATTTCAAACCGTTGGTCTTAAATATACCACTGCTGGAAAACAATCATTCTTGATAGCTTCTTACACTATAGTAGTTCCTTTTATTTCATGGTTATTAACTAAGAACAAACCAGATATTTATTCTGTATTATCAGGCTTTTTAACATTAATCGGTATAGGTTTCATAAGCCTTCAACAAAATTTATCTATAGGCTATGGAGACAGTTTAACATTAATGTTTGCCATTGTTTTTGCCTTTCAGATAGTGGTAATTGGCATTTATGCTAGAAATATTGACCCAATACATTTAACTACTATCCAACTGTTAACGGCAGGTACACTTACATTAATTAGTGCACTACTATTTGAGCCAAATATTGAGTTTATAAATCACCAAAGTATAATAGGTATTTCATATCTTGTAATATTTAATACCACAATAGCATTTTTAGTACAAAACATAGCACAAAAATATACCTCTGATACTCATACTTCTATAATAATATCTCTTGAATCAGTATTTGGTTGTTTCTTAGCTATACTTATAATGGGCGAAGTATTTACTAAGAAAATGATTATTGGCTGCATATTAATTTTCCTTGCAGTCATTTTATCAAAGGTTAAAGATAAGAAGTTCAACTTCGATTATTAAATATCGAAAAACGTATTGAGTTTCGCCAATACGTTCTATTTATATTCGTGGATATGTATGGTGGCGGCGAGTCTCATTGAACCTACCGCCAAAAGAATATTTTAATGAAGTTTGTCTGTTACGAGAAGTTAACTCCAAACTTAAAATTGATATCTGCTTTTTTAATGATAATATAGTTATCTAGAGAAAATAATAATACAAGGCAAAAGTTAAGATATTTTGAATACTAAATTCTTTAATAATTTTTACAGCTGTTACACTATTAAAATACTACAATGTGAAATCACTAAAGAGGAGGACAATTTACATGATAAAACTTATTGCAAGTGATATGGATGGTACATTATTAAATGAACATGATAAAATAAACGAGGAATTTTTTCATGTATTAAATCAACTTAAAGAAAAAAATATATTATTCGTTGCGGCTAGTGGTAGACAATATTACAATCTTTTAAATAAATTTTCTAAAGCTAAAAATGATGTGATATATGTGGCTGAAAATGGAAGTTATGTAGTTTTTGAAGAGGAAGAACTTTATTCTATTAAATTAGATAGAGCTATAGCTAAATCACTTGTGGAGCTAGGAAGACAGATTGAAGATTGCGAAATAATAGTATGTGGTAAGAAATCAGCTTATATTGAAAAAAATTATAAAAAATTTATAATTGAAGTTGAAAAATACTATTTGAAATATGAAATAGTTAGCTCTCTGGATGAAATAACGGATGATATCTTAAAGGTCACCATATGTGATTTTAAAGGAGCTTCCGAAAACTCAAACAAGGTGTTTAAATCTGCCTATGGAGATAAACTTCAAATTACTATATCAGGTGAAATTTGGCTTGATATTATTAATAGCCAAGCAAATAAAGGTGTAGCTATAAAATTTTTACAAGAAAAATTTAATGTAAAACCTGAAGAAACAATGGTATTTGGGGATTATTTTAATGATATAGAAATGTTCAACTCAGCGTATTACAGCTATGCTATGGAGAATGCTCCAAGTGAAGTTAAAAAACATTCTAGATTTATCGCTAAGAGCAACAGAGATAATGGTGTACTGGAAGTTATAAAAGATAAAATACTGTAACATATCAATAAGAAGACGCTAAGCATTATACTTACGTCTTCTTATTATCTTGAGGTTATTATCAACAGATAACTGCTGATTTGTTAAAATCTTTGATTTCGGTAATAAATGAATTTTAAGAACTTTTTACAGAAGAATTATATTATTGTCTTTTATAGTATTTACGTTAAGTACCATATAGAAAAGATTATACATCGGTTACCCTTTTAATATATATTATATCTCTTAAGATAGAGGCTGCTGCTGCTGTAGTACCTGAGGCTCCCCCAACCAATGTCAATTCCCCTAGTGTATCTGAACGGTATCTAACCGCCTTATTTTTACCATCTACATTATAAAAAGGATGTTCTTTATCTACCTTTTCTAATCTAACAACCATACTTAATTCTTTTCCAGATTTAGATGTCCGTCCAATAAGCTTGTATCTTTTTTCTTCTTTTAACGCAATCTTTATATCTTCTGGAGTCAATTTTGTAATTCCTTCTACCTTTATATCAAGCAACTTTTTTTCTTCTTTCATGATTACATTTGTAAGAATAAGTAGTTTAAATGCAGTATCCCATCCTTCTACATCAAATGTAGGATTGGCTTCTGCTATTCCAAAATCTTTTGCTTTTTTTAGCGCAATATCGTAAGTGCATCCAGTATCCTCCATCTCTTTTAAAATGTAGTTTGATGTGCCATTTAAAACACCTTCTATAGAATAAATTGTAGAACCGGCCATTTCTATTATCCCTCCATTAACAGAAGGTAGTGCTCCTCCGCAAGTACATCCAATTCCCAAATGCACGCCATTTTCTTTAGCCATTTTTTCTAATTTTCTATAACCCTGTATAATTGGGCCTTTATTCCCTGTTACCACATGTATTTTATTTTCCAATGCTTTTACAATATAGGTCAACGCTGGTTCTCCAGTTTCTTTATTGGTAGATGTTAACTCTACTATTAAATCTACATCTTTTCTTTCTAACATAAAGTCAGGAGTAATTTTTTTATTTTCGTTATTATCTTCAATTATATTTCTTCCATCATTCGAAATATCTAATAATTTAGCACAATCTATTCCTTTTGGATTATAAATTCCCCCTTTAGAATTCATAATGTATATTACTTCAATGTTAAGTCCTTCTTCTTTCAGTGTAGAACTCTTATCTACAATTAACTTTATAAAAGCTTTCCCTACTCCACCGTATCCAATTAACCCAATTCTCATATTATTTTTTCTCCTTTGATATCCCTATCTTTCATACTCATTTTATTTTACTTAATTTATAATTCTGTGTAAATATATGTACTTCATTATTCTTCTTAATATAATAAATCGAGTAGGTAGAAGTAGGAAATAAATTTCCAGCTATAACATAAAACTAAACCCTCTAGTTTGAAAACTAGAGGGCTTATGAACAATCTTAGAGCGTTAACTCTCTGAAACAACTCAGATACACCGAACCATTTCTATTTTTTATTATTATTTTAATCCATTTTCTTTTAGATAAGCATTAAATCTTATCTGAACAGAATCATAAACCTTTTTATCCATGAATATTTTATCATCCTCAGGTAAGCTTAAAACAGCTTTTTTATCTTCTTTATTAAAGCCATCTGTATAAAGAACCTGAACACCATAAGCATTTGATGTACTATTTGGTGTATATATATCCTCATCCTCAACTTCAGCAACATATAATCCACTGTATTCTGGTATTTGAGCTGATAATATTTCTGTTGCTTTACTTAAGCTTCCAATATTTACATCTAAGTATTTAGCAAGCTCTGATAAGTTATCAAATGATGTACTTCCATTTACAGAGTCTATTGCTGTATTAATTTTTTGTATTTTTCTATCTGATCTAGTTATTGTTCCTTCTGACTCTGCAAAGCTTCCCATTGGAACAACAATATTTGAAATTAAGGCTGTATCAGTCATAAACATATCAAAAGTTGCTACAAATTCAAGTTTCTTTAAGATTTCTGCAGTATTTTCATCAGCTCCTACAGGGTCTTCACCAATAATAACTGCTGCCTTAATCTTTCCTGCTTTAATTTGTTCAAGTATTTGTTTTCCTGGTACATTAACACCCATATCTATAAATCCTTGAGCATTACTATTTGAACGTACAGTTATAATTCCACTGTGCGCTTTTCCTATCTTGCCTGTTATTACTGCAGCATCTGCAAGTAATTTATAAGCATCTGGAGTAACCATATCATCATCAGCAACTATTATAGCCTTCTTAGCTTCTCCATACATTTTAGCAAGCTTAGCTGCATCTTCACAATCTTTAGCATCTTTTACATAGTTCTTTAGATTTTCAAGATTTTCAGCTTTGTTTGAAATTTCTGCTTCATTTACATATCCACCATCAAATAATGCTTTAATAAAGGATTTTAAGAATTCTACATTATTATAAGGTTTTATTGAAAGATCAGCATACTCTTCCATCCTTGTTTTACTGCCACTTATAGATACTAGCTTACCTTTATTCTCTGCTGCATACTTAATCTTTACTGCCATAACAGGATGGTTTTCATCTACATTTCCTACAGAAACTATTAAATCAGTACTATTTAGTTCTTCATAACTGTTTGTTGAAGCATCGTATCCAAGAACAGTTTCTAATCCTGAAATATCACTATTAGCCATTGAACCTACAAAACTTGTTCCTAAACTATCTGCAACTTTTTTCATAATGAAAGCTTCTTCATTAGTAAATCTTGGTGATGCTAAAATTGCAACACTGTCTTTTCCATATTGTCCTTTGATTAATTGAAGATTTTTCGCAGTAAGAGTTAATGCTTCCTTTAATGTAACTTCAAGACTGCTGTCTTTTCTTCTTACAATAGGAGTTTTTATTCTGCTGTCATCATTAATGTAGTTTATTCCAAATCTACCTCTAACACATAGTAAACCTTCTTCTTTACTTCTGTTTGGAACAGATTTAAACACAAGGTCTCCCTTTGTTTGAAGTACTAGATTACATCCTACACCGCAGTAATTACATACAGAGTTTACATTTTCAAAATCAACAGGAACTTGTTTCTTAACAGCTTCGTTTTCTATACATGCTCCAGTTGGACATACATCTACACATTGTCCACAGGATATACATGAACTTTCAGTAAGAGGTAAATTAAACTCAGGAATTACCTTTGAATCAAATCCTCTCTTTTCTAATCCTATAGCACCTACTCCTATAAACTCTTCACAAGCTCTTATACATTGTCCACATAATATACATTTATCAGCGTTTCTTACTATAAATGGATGAGTTTGTTCTTCTTTTCTCTTATGCTTTTCTCCACATATTTTCTTAGTATCTATCTCATATTTACCTATATAATTAACAAGTTTACATTCAAAATAATCATGACATCCACATTCAAGACATCTTGAAGCTTCTTTAACAGCAGCTTCTTCACTAAATGTTTCAGCGATTGGGCTAAAGCTAAGTTTTCTTTTCTCTGGAACAACCACTACCATATGCTCTCTGCTCTGTTTTTCTACATGATCAAAATCCTTTTTACATAAGTCCTCTTGAATAATGAAGCATGGATTTGCAACTGGAATTATAACTCCATTCAAGTATCCAGTAATTACTTTTGCAGCATTTTTTCCTTGAGCTACTGCTTCAACAGCTATCTTAGGACCAGTTGATGCCTCACCACCAGCAAATACACCTTCAATATTTGTTTCAAATGTATTTTCAGTAACTGCAATAGTTCCTCTCTTTGTTTGTGTAAGCTCTTTTATAGCACTAGCATCTACTTTTTGTCCAATTGCTGACACAATTAGGTCTGCATCAAAGGTAATTTCTTCTCCTTCAATAGGCTCTGGTTTTCTTCTACCGGATGCATCTGGTTCGCCAAGTTTCATCTTCTGGCATCTTATTGCATTTGCTCTTGTTCCATCACCTGTAATTTCTATAGGTGCTACAAGGAAATTAAAATGTACTCCTTCTTCTTCAGCCTCTTCTATTTCAATTTCTTCAGCAGGCATTTCATCTTTTGTTCTTCTATATAGAAGTTGAACGCTCTCAGCTCCAAGTCTTACAGCTGTTCTAGCAACGTCCATAGCTGTGTTTCCACCACCTATAACAATAACCTTGTTGCCCATGTATATTGGTTCTGATTGTGTAGCCATTCTTAAGAAATCTATGCCTCCAAGAACACCTTCCATATCCTGACCAGTACAGCCAATACTTGAGCTTGCCCAAGCACCAATTGCTACAAATACAGCATCATAAGCCTTATTAAGATATGCAACGCTAACATCTTCTCCAAGTTTCACATTACATTTGATTTCTACACCCATTTTTGTTAAGACAGCTATTTCTGTATCCAATATATCCTTTGGAAGACGATATTCTGGTATACCATATCTTAACATTCCACCTGGATGAGGCATACTTTCATAAATTACAACCGCATGTCCTTCCATTGCAAGGAAGTATGCACAAGCTATACCGGCTGGACCAGCTCCTACAACTGCAACTTTTTTACCTGTTGACTTTTTAACTGCTGGTACAAAAGTACCGTTATTTATATCAACATCTCCTAGGAATCTTTTTAAATCAGCAATTGCAACTGCATCATCAACATTCTGACGTCTACAAGCTGTTTCACATGGATGTGGACATACTCTTCCTAAACTTGCTGGTAAAGTTATAACTTCCTTAACAAGTTTTATTGCCTCTTCATATTGTCCATTAGCAATTAATCCAACATATCCTTGACAATCTGTATGTGCAGGACATGCATTTACACATGGTGGTCTACAATCTCCTCTGTGATCTGATGCTAATAATTCGAAGGCTACTTTTCTAGCTGATATTGTTCTTGCAGTATTAGTTTTTATTACCATTCCATCTGCTGCTTTTGTTGAACAAGCTCTTTGAAGTTTTGGACTTCCATCTATTTCAACAACACATACACCGCAAGCTCCATAAGGCTTCATTCTACTATCGTAGCAAAGATTCGGAATATCTATCCCATTATCAAGAGCTATTTTTAATATAGTTGTTCCTTCTTGAGCAGTTAACTCTCTGTTATTTATATTTACTCTTATGATCCCCATCTTTATCACTTCCCTTTCTAATCTACAGCAATAGCATTTAATTTACATACTGTTATACAATTACCGCACTTTATGCATTTTTCCTGATCTATTTCATGAGGCTTTTTAAGTTCACCCTGAATAGCTTGTACAGGGCATTTTTTTGCACATGAAGTACAACCTTTACATTTGTCAGCTAAAATTGTATAAGTTAAAAGACTCTTACACTGCTTAGCTGGGCACTTTTTATCTTCTATATGTGCTAAATATTCATCTTTAAAATACCTTATTGTTGTAAGAACAGGATTAGGCGCTGTTTGACCAAGTCCACACAGTGATCCATCTTTAATACTTAAGCATAATTGCTGAAGTGTATCAATATCCTCAACATTTCCATTACCTGAACATATTTTTTCAATCATCTCAAGCATTCTCTTTGTACCTATTCTGCAGTAAGTACATTTTCCACAGGATTCTTTACAAGTAAAGTCAAGAAAGAATCTTGCCATATCTACCATACATGTATTTTCATCCATTACAACCATACCACCGGAACCCATAATAGCACCAGTTTTGTTAATTGCTTCATATGTTACAGGAGTATCAAGTAGAGAACGTGGTATACATCCGCCAGAAGGACCGCCCATTTGAACTGCCTTAAATTCGTTGTCTCCTTTTATTCCTCCGCCTATTCCATATATAACATCTCTTAAAATCATTCCCATAGGAACTTCAACTAGTCCACCTTTTTTAATTTTACCTGTAAGTGCAAATACTTTAGTACCCTTACTCTGCTCTGTACCATATGCAGCATATGCTTTTGCACCGTTTGCATATATCCATGGAACATTAGCATAAGTTTCTACGTTGTTTATATTTGTTGGTTTTGCAAAATATCCAGATTGAGCTGGGAATGGAGGCTTTAATCTTGGCATACCTCTTTCACCTTCTAGGGATGCAATTAATGCTGTCTCTTCACCACATACAAATGCTCCAGCTCCAGTTTTTATATCTATATCAAAATCAAAACCAGAACCAAGTATGTTTTTACCTAGGTAATTTTTTTCTCTTGCCTGGTTAATTGCAATTTTAAGTCTTTCGATTGCTAATGGATACTCTGCACGGCAGTATATAAAACCATTATTAGCTCCCATTGCATACCCCGCAATTGCCATACCTTCAAGAACTGCATGAGGATCTCCTTCTAGAACTCCTCTATCCATAAATGCACCTGGGTCACCTTCGTCAGCATTACATACTACATATTTATCATTTCCCTTAGATTTTTTAGCAGCATCCCACTTAAACCAAGTTGGGAAACCTGCTCCACCTCTACCTCTTAGGCCTGATACCTTTACTTCCTCAATAACTTGGTCCTGAGTCATTTCTGTAACTACTCTTTTGAGTGCTTTATATCCATCTCTTGCGACATACTCATCTATTTCCTCAGGATTGATTATTCCACAATTCCTAAGAACAATTCTAACTTGGTTCTTTAACTGTGGATATGGTTCTTTATCAGTAGATACAATATGTTCTAAAATTGGTTTGCCATTAATAACATGGCTTTCAATTATTTCATCAACTAAATTTGGTGTAACATTTGCATAGGTAAATACTCCATTATCATCTATAACATCAACTATTGGTTCATAAAAACACATACCTATGCATCCTGTAATTGAAACATCAGTGTTTAAACTCTTTTCAGTAATTAGATCATTAAATCTATCTTTAACTTTTTTAGCTCCTGCGGCAATACCACAGCTGCCATAACCTATTCTAATCTTCATTTAAACAGCTTCCCCCTTTTCTGTTGCATATATGTCCTGAATTATTTTTCTTGCTCTATCAGGGGTTAGATTTGCATAAGTTTCCCCATTAATCATAATTACTGGTGCGAGGCTGCAGCAACCAAGACATGCAACATCTTCAAGTGAAAAAACTCCATCACTACTTGTTTCTCCTGGCTTAATGCCTAATTCGTCACAAATAGCCTGACCAATTGCCTCTGAACCGTTTACATGGCACGCAGTTCCTTGACATTGCATTATAATATATTTACCCATTTTATTTAATCTAAATTGTGAGTAAAATGTAGCAACTCCATAAATTTGAGCTTTTTTCTTGCCAGTCTTATCTGAAATCAATTTTAAAACATCAAGAGGTAAATATCCATAAACCCCCTGAGCATCCTGTAAAATACTAATCAAATTTCCATTCTCATTAAAATACCTTTCAAATACTTTGTCCATAAGAGACATATCAACTTGATCAGCACTAAATTTTGACTCTAGCTCTTTTTCACATCCGCAAGACATCAATTAATCACTCCTTTAATATATTAAATGAATTTAGAAACAACTATATTTTAGCCAATTTCTTAAATTCTATTGTTTAACTTTATTTATTTTTACAACCCTACATGACATAAATGACCTTCTTCTTTTTCCTGTTGTTCCATAAAATTCTTTCCTTCTTCTGTTTTATACATAGTCTGTCTTCTAATAGCTTCTTCAAAATCAACTAAATGTCCATCAAATTCAGGACCGTCTAGACATGCAAATTTAGTTTCTCCCCCTACAGTAACCCTACAACCTCCGCACATACCAACTCCATCTACCATTATGGATTTTAAACTTACTATAGTTTTAACACCAATTTTTCTTGTAATTTCACTGGTAGACCTCATCATAGTCATTGATCCTATTGCCACTACATGGTCATATTTTTTTCTTTCCTTTTCTATAAGTTCTATTAACAAATCTGTGCTAGATCCCTTATATCCATAATCTCCATCATCAGTTGCTATATATAGATTAGCTGAAATATCCTTCAGCTCTTCTTCAAGTACTAAGCATTCCTTCAATCTACTTCCAATTATTACATCTACATTAACTTCATGTTCATGAAGCCATTTAACTTGTGGATATATAGCTGCAGCCCCTGGTCCCCCACCTACAAATAGTATATTTTTCTTCTTTAATTCTTCTAAATTTTCACATACTAACATAGAAGGCTGCCCTAATGGACCTGCAAAGTCACTAAAAGCTTGTCCTACATTGCAATTAACTATTTTCTGCGTTGATTCACCAAGTATCTGTAACACTATAGTTACAGTTCCATTTTTAGCATCATAATCAGAAATGGCGAGAGGTATTCTTTCTGCTTTTTCATCTACTTTCACTATTACAAATTGTCCTGGCAAACAGGACTTTGCAACCCTTGGTGCCTGTATTTCCATTGAAAAGACATTAGGAGCTAATTCTCTTTTGTTCAAAATCTTATACATTTTAACTACCCCTTCCTAATCAACAAATTTTAACAATATATCCAATACTTTAATTTCCATTTTAATTATAACACACTTCTAGGGAGAGTTGTACAATTAATCTGAATATATACAAAATTATTACAAAAATATTTTCCCATTGCTTTAGTTGGGCCTTCTATATCAATTAATTATGAGATAAAATTAAAAACGGGCACTAATGCCCGCTCATCAAATCACCTATTACCAATTAATGGTATCCTGTACCTCAGCTTTATTCCCTAGTTTTACATCTTTTAATGCCCATTTCTTAAATTCTTGATAACCAGTCCTATCCACAATGTATCCAATATGTTCTTTTCCAAGTGGTGCATCCTTATCAATATATTCTTCTATATAATCATAAGTATTTAATATAATTTTTATTATACTTTCTTCATCTACCCATTTAATAAAATCCTGAGCAAGTCTTGGATTTTTCTTTCCTGTTCTGCCCATTATAACTAACTTAAAATATTTTTCTTCACTTCTTGTCCATGCAGCTGTTGGACATTTACCAACACATTCTCCACAACCTATACATTTACTATGGTCTCTTTCAACCTTGAAGTTTTCAAAAGTTAATGCTCCTACTACCCTTTTTTTACAGTTTTTAACACAAGCCTCACAGCCTATACATCTATAACTATCATATTGTGGTTCAGTCATTCCTATAATTCCAAAATCATGCATTCTAGATTTTATGCAATCATTAGGACATCCAGTTAAAGCAATTTTTACATGACGATCATTAGGGAAAATTGCTTTTTCTATTTTCTGAGCAAAAGCAGAAGTATTATAATTACCAAAAGGACATACATTATTTCCTACACATGCAGATACATTTCTTGTACCAGATGCAGAATACCCTGTGTTTGAATCTACTTGATTTATTTCTAATCCTTCTATTACTGGTTGAATCAATTCATTTATTTTAGGAATGTTTCTCATATCTATTCCTGGTATTTCAAATCCCTGTCTAGTAGTCATATGAACAGTTCCATTACCATATTCCTCTGCAATCTTTTGTAGTATTGTGAAGTGCTTTGCTTCCATGTGTCCACCTGGAACTCTTATTCTTATCGCAGTTTTGCCTCTTTCCTTTGTTACTCTAAATGCATTCTTTTTCAGAACTTTTGTATTAATATCCATAGTTATAACTCTCCCCCCTTTAATCTACTAAATTCTTAGCCTTAGTATAATTAAACACTGGTCCTTCTAAACAAATATAAGTATCATCCATCTTACAGTGTCCACACTTTCCAACACCACAGCACATCTTTCTCTCATAAGAAACCCAAATATTTTCTTCTCTAATTCCTCTTTTAATAAACTCAGCTAAAGTAAACTTCAGCATTATTGGAGGACCAACAACAACAACCTGTGCTTCTTCTATATTTTCAATTTTTAAGTCTTTAATATAATTTGTGATTAATCCTACATTACCAGTATAGCCTTCTTCAGCTTTGTCTACTGTTAGTGTAATATCTATGCTTTCATTCCACTTTTTAACATCTTCTTTAAATAGAATATCATCCGGTGACTTAAATCCAACTAAAAGATTAAAGTTCTTAACCTCATTTCTGTTAGCTGCGAAATAATCTACAATTCCCTTAACAGGAGCTAGTCCAGTTCCACCTGCAGCTACAATAACTTCTTTGCTCTTATATATATTTACATCAAATCCGTTTCCATAAGGTCCTCTCATGAAAAATATATCTCCTGGGAAAAAGGTATGAATAACATCGGTAACTACTCCCACACGTCTTATAGTTAAATCTATATACCCATCTCCTATTTCACAAACAGATATTGGAGCTTCTCCATATTTAGGTATTGAAACTTCAAAGAATTGTCCAGGCTTTACCTCACCAGTAAATTCCATTCTAAAAGTATAATCAATATCTGTATGTTGTGTAATACTAATTATCTTACTAGCCTTTGGTAAATAAATATTCTCCATTTACTTCACCTCTTCCATAGCTTTATTTAATTTATTTACACAATTTGAAAATGAAATATATTCAGGACAAGCATCATCACATCTTCCACAACCTACACACATATGATAACCAAATCTTTTATTAAAATCATAAACCTTATGCATAACTTTAAATCTCATTCTATCACCTTTATCTTTTCTAAAGCTGTGACCACCAGCCATGTCTGTAAATCCATCTACTTGACAAGAAGCCCAAACCCTTCTTCTTTCTCCAACATTTTTGTTATCTTTATAGAATATATCCTGCATTGTAAAGCAAGCACAAGTTCCACAAACTGTATTACATCTACCACAAGCTATACATCTTGCTGAATACTCTTTCCATCCACTCCAATTGAATACTCTTCCATCTAAGTTTTTAGGAATTTTTACTTCTATATCATTAGCTTCTATAAATTTGGGACTTACTTCAAACTGTTGCTCAGCCTCAAAGTATGATTTAAAATTTTCGTCCTTACATTCAACATGAACTTCTCCATCTTTTACTTTTACAAATAAGTCATATTCCTCTGTTTTATTAGTGTCCATACTTACACAGAAGCAATTTTCAAAACTATCTTCACACTCCATAAGTGCAAATTTAACTTTTTCTCTTAATTTCTTGTAATATGGGTCCTCAGAACCATTCTTTAAATAGATTTGATCTAATCTCTTAACAGCATGTATATCACAACTTCTTAAGAATATTAAAATCTTTTTATAATCTACTTTAGGTTCTACTACACTGTCTTCTGTAAAGTAAAATAGAGTTTGAGTAATTGGAAGTATAACTTCTTTTGGTGAAAAGTTAGACTTTTTATTAAAAACTATTTCTTCAACACTACTAATTTGTGCATATCTAACTGTATCTGTATCTGAGAAAGTCCCCTTACCTTTTAATAAAACAGGAGCATAAATCTTATACTCTTCTCCTATTGAGTTTAGAAAATTGTTAAAGCTTTGTTTATTTAACTTATATCCCATCTTGACCCTCCTTATAAAACTTCATTTTTATTATTTAATTCTTCAGGATTTCTTTTAGAAACATACCAATATGCTATGCCTACAAAGAACATTCCACCAACAATGTTACCTAAAGTTACTGCACTTAAATTATATAATAATCCATTTAAGGATACTACTGTCTTGTGTGGAATCATTAAAGCTATTGAAAGTAATGTCATATTAGCTACACTATGTTCAAAACCTGAAGTTATAAATGCAAACAAACACCAAAATACCATGATAAGCTTTGCAGCTTCATCCTTTAATTTAAAAAAGCACCATACTGCTAAACATACTAAAATATTACATAAAATTCCTCTTGCAAAAAGCTCCATATATGGTGCAGTCATTTTTGCAGCAGATGCTTTTAAAATAAATTCTGCCGTAGTACCTCTCCAAAGTCCAGATAGTACAAATAGTGCTGCTAATATCACAGAACCTAAAACGTTTCCAATATAACTAAAAACCCATATATTCCAAACTGAACTCCATTTAACCTTTTTCTCTAATGCCCCTATTGGCATAATCATATTATTACCTGTAAATAATTCAGAGCCAGCAGCTAATACTAGACTTAAGGCAATTCCAAAAGAAATTCCCATTACAATTTTAGTAGCTGGTGAGTTTACAGCTCCCAACACTCCCCCTATAGTAAATATAAGTATAATCCCAAAGCCTACAAACATACCTGCTAGTGCTGATGCAATTAAATACTTGCTTTTACTTTTCTTTAGTAAATTTGCCTTTTTTACTGCCGCTCCACTAAGCTTATTAATTTCTTCACTAAACAATTTTATCACCCTTCCTAAATTATCTTTGTTATATATTTAACATACCATAGTTTTTAAAAAAATACTGTGATATTCATCACGTTTATTATAAAAAAATAGGTGCAGTCACATAGACAACACCTATTTAATATCTATTAGTTTAATTTATCTTTATCCACTTCTATATACTTTACATTGTTTAAATATACTTCTTTACTATCTTCATCTTCATCTGGTTCTTCAATTGTATCTATATTAGAAAAATTTGTTTTCAGTGAATCAAACATTGTTTTTAAAGTATTATTTGCAAAAGACTCTATTTCTTCAAATAGTTCACTAACATCCTTTGCTTTAGAAATATATATGTCGATTTCTCCATTATAAAAATTTTTAACAACTTTATCTACAGTAAATTGTGTACTATCATCTTTAGGTAATATAATTACATTCCCTGGCTGTAGCGTTAGGTACATAAGATTGTCAGTTTTTATCCCTGTAGTTAATTCTTCATAGTTACCTTCTTGGTCATCTGATAACAAATAGAAATTTACTATAATCTTCATAATATCTTACCTTCCTTCTTTATCTCCACTTAAAATTAAAGATTTTACACAAAAATATCTATGGTGTTACATTTTCAAACCTTACTCTCACTTGCATTATATTTAGCAAATCTCTAAATTGTGAATGAAACAGTTTTATAAATTAAAATATAAGGGGCATTTCTAAAAAGCTTAGAAATACCCCTTATATTTTAATTTACATATCTTATTCTATAATATAATTTAAAAGCCAGTTCCTCTAAAAAGCCAAACATAGAAGATGCTATAAAATATATTCCTATAGCTATAGGTGTCTTAATAGTTAATATTAAACTAAAAACTATCATAGGTATAAAGGATGTTTTGCTTAAGTTATTTGAGTTATCTATCTTAAAAAACTTAAAATAGTTTAATACCATAGGACTCACAGAGGACAAAGCATAAATTATAGGTATAATATAATAGCTATCACTTAGTTTTATACTATAAACCCAAGGTACAACAATGGTACTAACTTCTGGCATTCTTAGTACCAACGTATATAAAGATGCTATTATAGGCACTTGAATAAATATTCCTAAATAGCCTTTAAAACTTTTAATATTCTCCTTGTATAATTTTTCTCTTTCTCTCTTTAGCTTATCTGAATTATTCTTGTATTTTTCTTCAATCTTTACAATATCTGCTGAAAACTTTTGCTGCTTTACCATAGCTTTCTTTTGCTTAATTGATAAAGGTAATAAACCTAACTTCACAATTATCGTAATTACAATTATGGCTAATCCATAATCACCTGTAAAATTTAATACATAATTAAATAGTAACTTTAAGCCTTCTGATATAATATTCATTTCCTAATCCTCCTATTAATATTTTTAAAAAAATATTAATAGATTTTAAATGAATAAAATACCTCCAAATTCCATACTTCTCAAAAACTAAGTAGTTTTTATAAGAAATGTTCAGTATGTACTTTAAACCATTAATTACTGAGTAACTTATATTTAAGTTGTATTTATTGACATAATTTTTATAAGAATAAATTATAAAAGAAAATGCCACTAATACATATATAAAAACTATAGATAAGTATAAAATAGAATTAAAATCTATTTTCATAGCAAAATCCTTTCTTTTAATTATATATTTAAACTAAATACAGTTTAAAATAACCTTTAATAAAATTATTATAATCTCTTTCATTTCATAATATCACTAATTTACTTTCTTGTAAACATATGTAATAAAAAAATAACACAACATATCCCGTGCTAAAAGCATTAAAAGATATGTTGCGCTATTATAGTTTTTAAAAATTCAAACCACACTGTATCAACTTACAAATTTCCTATTAATCTTTACTCTCTACCCCTAAAGTATAAAGATAACTCTACAGGGTCTCTGACTAATATTTTTTTTCCAATGAATTTAAGCATACCCTTTTTCTCAAAACTTTTCATGCATCTTGAGATAGTTTCTCTTGTGCTGCCTAGCATATCTGCCAAATAAGTAATACTTATATTCATATCGATTAATGTTCCTTCTTCTGTTTTTACCCCATAATCCTTACATAACTTCCAGAGTTTTGCCGAAAGCTTTTTATCTATTTTTATTGGAACAGTATTTTTAAGCTGTCTATAAAGCCTTCTGATTTTTCTTGCCATTGAACTTATTATAATTTTTGTCAGTTGAAAGTCTCCTGCCATAATTTCTAATAAATCTTTCTTATAAAAACATAAAATAAAACTCTCCTCAAAAGCCTCACAATTTATGGATGCAGGTAGGTCATCAAAGATTACTTCATTAATAAAATCTCCATTACTTAAAATGTACACTACCCTTTTTTGACCCTCTTCCGAATTTCTATACATGGTTACTTTTCCATGCAAAACTAAATATATTTTATTAACTTGCTGCTTTTCATAAAACAGTATTTCCCCTTTGTTAAGCTTCAATTTAAAAGCCTTAGCTTTCAATAACTCTAAAGTTTGATTATTTACCTCATTAAACAATGGTATTAGATTAAAATCTTGCTCTGTGACTTTAATCATTACTTCAGCCCCTTCTACATCCTTCAGGTTACACAACCGGCTCAATTATAACCTTGTCATTTTTAATATCAATAACGTATGTTCTACCTATAACTGATTCCTCAAACAATACTTGATCCACAAAATAAGGCTTAATTTGCTGCTGAACTATCCTTATAATTTCCCTAGCTCCGTATTCTAGTGACAATCCTTTTTCTGCTAACCAGTTATAACATCCATCTGTAATAGTAATTTTTATATTTTTGGTTAAAAGCTTTTCTTCAAACTCTTTAATAGCTTTTTTAGCTACTAGAAGTGCCATATTTTTATCCATCTTGTTAAATACTATCATATCATCAAGTCTATTTCTAAATTCCGGTGAAAAAACTCTTTCTACCTCTTTAGTAATAGCTTCTTCATTCATCATTCTTTCTCCAAATCCCATCAGAACCTTTCCTACAGACCTTGCACCAGCATTAGAAGTCATTATAAGTATTACATTTCTAAAATCTGTTTTCTTTCCCGTTGTATCTGTAAGAGTAGCGTAATCCATCAGTTGAAGTAATACATTTAAAACATCTGAATGTACCTTTTCAATTTCATCTAGAAGTAGTACACAGTACGGACTCTTTTTTACTGCATCTGTCAAAAGTCCTCCCTCTTCATATCCCACATATCCAGGAGGTGCTCCAATAAGTCTTGCTACACTGTGTTTTTCTTGATATTCACTCATATCAAATCTAACAAGAGGAATATTTAAAGCCTTTGCTAGTTGTTTACAAATTTCTGTCTTACCTACTCCTGTAGGACCTACAAATAGTAGATTTGCGACGGTCTTATTTTCATCATTAAAACCAGCACGAGATTTCTTAATTGCACGGACAACTGTTTCTACCGCTTGATCCTGACCAAATATACCCTGTTTTAAATCTTTGTTTAAATTCTTTAGTAGTTCCATTTCGTTAGTAGAAACACTTTGCTCCGGTATTTTAGCCATAGATGAAATTATTTTTTCTATATGCGTCAATTCTATTGTCACAGTGTTTTCATCTTCAGCGTGAAGCCTAATATATGCTCCCACCTCATCCATTACATCAATAGCCTTATCTGGGAGATACCTATCATTTATATATTTTGAAGAAAGTTCTACTGCAGCCCTTAAAGCTTCTTCTGTATATTTAACATTATGGAATTTTTCATAATGTTCCTTAAGCCCCATTAGTATATTATAAGCATCTTCAATAGTTGGCTCAGGCACTTCAATTTTTTGGAATCTTCTTGATAAAGCTTTATCTTTTTCAAAAATCTTCTTATATTCATCATAAGTAGTAGAGCCTATAAACCTAATTTTTCCTTTAGTTAAAAATGGCTTTAATATATTTGATGCATCCAGCGAACCACCAGAAACAGATCCTGCTCCAACTATGGTATGTATTTCATCTATATAAACAATAGACTTTTCTTCTTTTTCAATTTTATTGAGTACTTTCTTTATCCTCTCTTCAAAGTCTCCTCTATATTTTGTTCCAGCAATCAGTGCTCCCATATCAAGAGAATAAACTTTACTGTTTTGAAGTAGTTTAGGAACTTTATTTTCTACAATTAATTGTGCTAAACCTTCTGTTATAGCTGTCTTACCTACTCCTGGTTCCCCAACATGGATAGGATTATTTTTATGTCTCCTGGACAATACCTGTATAGTTCTATCTAATATATCTTCCCTTCCAATTAGTGGGTCAACATCTTCATTTCTTGCCTTTTCTGTCAATTCAACAGTAAAATCTTTTAGTAAAGAGTTATATTTAGTTTCGCTTAGAGGTTCCCCAAAATCATCTGCTTCCTCATAGATATCCTCTTCTAAATAGAATTCATCTTTAAAATCCTCTAATTCTATTTCTGCAATCCCATGTGTAATATAATGTAAAATATCTATCCTGTCTATACCCTGTTTTTTTAGAAAATAACTAGCATATCCCTGTTCTTCATCATAAATAGATACAAAAATATCACCAAGTTTTATAATATTCTTTTCAGCAGCTAAAACATGCTCTCCTGCTGATGTAATTATATTTTGTACTCCAATTGTTTGTAAAGGTTCTCCTTTTTCTATTGAACTTATATTTTCATTAAAATATCTAATTAAGTCTTTTTTTAATTCTTCTACGTCACCACCGCTGTTTTCTATGATAGCTCTTCCTTCGGTAAAAAATAAAGAAGCATATAAAATATGTTCTGGAGTAAAATACTCATGTTTTGAATATTTTGCTTCATTATAACCCGCAGTGAGGACTTCATTTACTATTCTATCTAATCTCATTTTTATTCCTCTTCCATACTAAATTTCAGTGGAAACCCACTACTTTCAGCCATTGTCATCGCCTGTACTATCTTTGTTGCAGCTATGTCATAGGAATATACTCCCGCAACTCCAACGCCTATTTTATGCACATCATACATAACTTTTGTAGCTTCTGCTACTTGCCTTTTAAAAATATTTATAAGTACTTCTACTACAAATTCCATAGTTGTATAGTCATCGTTATGAATAAGTACCTTATACATTGGGGGCTTTTTTATTTTGAGTTTTGTTTCTTCTTTTATAAAAGTTTTTTGAGACATTTTAACAACTCCATCTGATTTAAACTTTATGTTAACTAATTCTATTTATAACCCCAATAGCAACGCCAATAATACTTGCTTCATCATCAACTATTGGAATTGGATTGTATTTTTCGTTCTCTGGCATAAGAACCACACCGCTTTTGTTCATTACAAGCCTTTTTAAAGTAGCACTTCCGTCTAAATCAACCGCTACAATATCATTATTTTGAGCCATATGCTGCTTACGGATTACTACATAATCACCATCATAAATATCCGCTCCTATCATACTGTCCCCTTTAACTTTTAGTATAAAACAGTCCTTTATTCCCTTTAACCAATATTTAGGCAGCTGAAAATTTCCCTCTAAATCAGGATTTATTAATATTGGTTCTCCTGCAGCTATATCACTATATACTGGCAACTGCCTTAACTCTTCATTAGTATACTCATCTTCTCTATCTTCATTCTTTACTATAATTTCTGATGAATTATTTAAATCTCTAATGAATTCATACTTTCTATTATGTCTTATATCACGATATTTAAAATTTTCTATTGATAATAAATTTTTAAAATTATTCTTCATATCATTAGTCCCTTCATTAGTACAATGTCCACCCTGATATTCTATATTAATTATGCGATTTTTATTATCCATAATATCTATGTGCTTCTTTTTTAAAGAATAATTTTTTATTTTATCACCTAACTCTAGACTATTAGCTTTACGTCCTTTTATTATCCAGCCATTACAGTTTAATTGACTATCTTTATTAACAAAAAGCATTAAACTAGAATAAGGCTTTTTACTACTCAATTCATTTATAAAATCCAGCTGTAATTTAGTTAGATTGTGACTATCATCTACTATTATATGAGTATACTCGGAATTCTTGCTCTTTTTTAATTGCTTTAATGCCAATATTGTAATATCTTTAGAATCTATTAAATTTTGTTTCTTAAGATTTTCATTATATAGCGTAACAATCTTAAATATTGCTTCCCTTACTTTAGAATTTTTTAAAAGCCTTTGTGGACCTTCTCCCTTTTTTGTTTTTCTTCCTATTCTATCTGCATTTTGATATGACTCAAGCTGAGTGTAGTTACAATCTTTAATCCAATTTATTTCATCTATAAAGAAATTAATATGCTTAATATTTAATATTTTAACATCTTTATAAAGCTTTTTAATTTGAACTATACATTCATTTACTATATTACTTTGTTTATGTTCATTTGCAGTAAATTCATAGTTAACCTTATTACTTCTTTCATACTCTGAAAAATAACTGTATATAATACTATCTATAGTTGTTATCTGTACCTTGTCCACTACCTTTGAAAACAACGTTATGTACTCTAGTCCAGTTTCTTTTTCTGCCTTATCATTAATTTGTTCTATATGTTCTAGATGTTTATCATTCTGTGCAATCATCAATATTTTATCTGTTTCATATAAACAGTAATTATTCTTCAAATAAATACTTCTATTTACTGCTATTGTAGTTTTGCCGGTCTCTGTTATACCTCTCACCAAGCTGTGTCCTAAAAATTTACTCTGAACTACTCTTTTCTGTGCTGCGTCTAACTGCATATTTTCACCTCCAACTACAAATAGCAATTTTTATCCTATAACTAAAAATCAGGTGAGTTATAGTCCCATCTGATTGACATTTGACTTTATTAATATATTATAACTCAATTTGTATCACTATGGTTATAATTTTTTTCTTTAAAAACATCACTTTTTCATCTAATAACTTACTAGAAATATACTTATTACTTATAAAAAATCCTATTTAGTTGAAAAAAAGCCTTTTTGATAATATACTTAATAATAGATTTCGATGAACTAATAGTAGAAAGGATACGTGAACTAAATGAATCTAATATCTTTAGAAAATATATATAAAAGTTATGGGGAGAAAGTTCTTTTAAACAATATTTCCCTTTCCATAAGTGAAGGTGAAAAAATTGGCCTTATAGGAATTAATGGTACTGGTAAGTCTACCCTCCTAAGAATTGTGGCTGGATTTGAAAACTATGATAATGGCAGCATATTAACTGCTAATAAGTTAACTGTAAATTTTTTATCTCAAACAACATCCTTTGATGATAATGCTACAGTTTTAGAACAAGTATTTAAAGGTGATTCACCTGTCATGAAACTTTTAAGAGAATATGAATGTACAATTAGGACATTAGATAAAAACCCTGAAGATATAATTTCGCAAAAAAAGCTTTTAGATTTAACCCCTAAAATGGATGGCCTAAATGCTTGGCAAATAGACAGTGATGCTAAAACTATACTTACCAAACTTGGTATATTAAATTTTGATGCTAAAATAGGAACTCTTTCCGGCGGACAGAAAAAAAGGGTAGCACTAGCAGGTGCATTAATAACTCCTGCAGATTTATTAATCCTAGATGAACCAACCAACCACATTGACAACGATACAGTAGTATGGCTTGAACAATATCTAAACAACAGAAAAGGTGCTTTACTTATGATTACCCATGATAGATATTTTCTAGATAGAGTAACCAATAGAATACTAGAGCTGGATCGTGGAAATCTATATAGTTATAGTGGAAATTATAGTATATTTTTAGAGAAAAAATTAGAAAGAGAAGAGCAGGAGGCAGCTGTAGAAAATAAACGACAAAATCTTTATCGCAGAGAATTAGCATGGATAAAGAGAGGTGCAAAAGCTAGAACTACTAAACAAAAAGCAAGAATTCAGAGGTTTGATGAGCTTAAAGACAGTCAAATAGAACAAATTGACGATAAAGTCGAAATGTCTTCTGCAAGTACAAGACTAGGAAAAAAAGTAATAGAACTTACCCATGTAAGCAAAAACTTTGGTGATAAAAAAATATTAGATGATTTTACCTATATATTCTCCAAAAATGATAGAGTTGGAGTAATAGGACCTAATGGAGTTGGTAAATCAACTCTAATTAATATATCTACTGGAAAGATTGCACCAGACAGCGGCACTGTAGATATTGGTGAAACTGTTAAAATAGGATATTTTACACAAGAAAACAAGGACATGAACGAAAATTTAAGAGTTATAGAATATATAAAAGAAGCTGGTGAATTTTTAAAGGCGGATGAGGGTGAGGTTATCAGCGCTTCTAAAATGCTTGAAAGATTTCTATTTACGCCAGAAGCGCAGTGGACTCCAATTTCAAAGTTATCCGGTGGTGAAAAAAGAAGACTATATCTTCTTAGGGTACTGATGGAAGCGCCTAATGTACTTATACTTGACGAACCAACCAACGATTTGGATATTCAAACCCTAACAATATTAGAAGATTATTTGGAAAATTTTCCAGGAACCGTAATAGCAGTTTCCCATGATAGATATTTCCTTGATAAAGTGGCTGAAAAACTTGTTATACTGGATGGAAGCGGATTGGTATCCTATCATACAGGAAATTACTCTGAGTATATGGAAAAATATGAAAGTATAAAAGAAGAGAAAATTGCTGATAAAAAGGATATCACCAAAAAAGATGAAAAATCACTTGATAAGGAAGATAAAAAGAAAATCAAACCTTTAAAATTTTCATATAAAGAGCAGAAAGAATTTGATGAGATTGACAGTCTAATTGAACAAACAGAAAATCAAATATCCGAAGCAGATAAAAAGATAAACTCCTCAGGTAGTGATTATGAATCTCTTCAAAAACATTTAGCTGAAAAGGAAGAACTTACGAAGAGGCTTGACTCATTATTTGAAAGATGGACTTATTTAAACGAATTAGCTGAAAAGATTGAAGCACAGAAAAACTAATCAAAATACCCGTATGTTTGACAACATACGGGTTTAATTGTTTATTTATACATTTCTTCAAGTTGCTTCTGAATATCTTTGTTTTCTAAATATTCATCATAACTAATCTGTTTATCCATTAATCCATTTGGAGTAATTTCTATAATTCTGTTAGCAATAGTTTGAACAAACTGATGGTCATGTGATGTGAACAGTATTGTTCCAGTAAAACTAATTAAACCATTATTAACAGCTGTTATAGATTCAAGGTCAAGATGGTTAGTTGGTTCATCAAGAAGTAAAACATTAGCAGCACTTAACATCATTCTTGAAAGCATACAACGAACCTTTTCTCCCCCTGAAAGTACATTAGCATTCTTTAATGCTTCCTCACCTGAGAAAAGCATTCTTCCAAGGAAACCTCTTATAAAGCTTTCTGATTTCTCTTCTGAGAACTGACGAAGCCAATCAACTAAGCTTAAGTCAACACCTTCGAAGAATTCTGTATTATCCTTTGGGAAATATGCCTGTGATGTAGTTACTCCCCATGTGAAAGTACCACTATCTGGTTCCATCTCTCCCATTAATATTTGGAATAAAGTAGTTTTAGCTAATTCATTCATTCCTGCAAAAGCAATTTTATCACCTTTGTTTACTATGAAAGTTACATTATCTAAAATTTTTACACCATCTATTGTTTTAGTTAAACCTTCAACTCTTACTAAATCATTTCCTGCTTCTCTCTCTGGTTTAAATCCAACGAATGGATACTTACGGGAAGATGGTCTTATATCATCTAAAGTTATCTTATCAAGCTGCTTTTTACGTGAAGTAGCTTGCTTTGACTTGGAAGCATTAGCACTAAATCTAGCGACGAATGCTTCTAACTCTTTTATTTTTTCTTCTTTCTTTTTGTTTTGGTCTTTAGCCATTTGTAAAGCTAACTGACTTGATTCATACCAAAAATCATAGTTACCTACATACATTTGTACTTTTCCAAAATCAACATCTACCATATGTGTACAAATTTTGTTTAAGAAGTATCTATCATGTGATACAACTATAACTGTATTTTCGAAATCCATTAAGAAACTTTCTAACCACTGTATAGACTTTAAATCTAAATGGTTTGTAGGCTCATCTAGTAGAAGTATGTCTGGTTTCCCAAATATAGCTTGTGCAAGAAGTACTCTTACTTTTTCTGCACCATCCATATCCTTCATCAATTTATCATGAGTCTCAACACCTATTCCAAGTCCCATTAAAAGTGCAGCAGCCTCAGATTCTGCTTCCCAACCATTTAGTTCTGCAAATTCTCCTTCTAATTCAGATGCTTTTATTCCGTCTTCATCTGTAAAATCTGGTTTTGCATATAGTGCATCTTTTTCTTTCATAATAGAATATAATTTTTGATGTCCCATTATTACTGTTTCTAATACCGGATGCTCATCAAACTGAAAGTGGTCCTGCTTTAAAACTGCTAATCTTTCTCCTGGAGTTATTATAACTTCTCCTGTATTAGCCTCAACTTCTCCTGAAAGTATCTTCAACAATGTAGACTTACCTGCTCCGTTGGCCCCTATAACACCATAACAATTCCCTGGTGTGAACTTTATATTAACATCTTCAAATAATTTACGCCCGCCATATCTTAAGCTTATATTACTGGTACTTATCATATTTTACAAATCCTCCATTAATGTTTTTTATATATTATTCTTCATAATATCTCGAATTGAAACCTGAATAATGTGGTAATTCGACTTATTAAAAATCAATTAATGACAGTCGAAAGTACTCGAATATTATACCATACTTAAATAACATACGCTATAAGATTTTATACTGACGTCAATGTACTTTTTATTTTAATTCTTTTTTTTAACCAACTCTTTCAAAATATGTTAAGAAAGTATATAATTTTCTGTAAACAGTATAAATTAAGGAGATGAACTATGTACATTGTATCTTATAGCGAAACTTATAATAGAATAATAAGAAGCCTTAATAGTATAAAGTGGTTCGAAAACTGGTCTATAGATAAGATTTTCATTGATAACCATATTCGAAGTAAATTATTTACTGATGAATTAAAAAAGTTAATAGAAAAAAAAGATTTTACTGCTAAAGGATGTATAAACTTATGCAAACCGCTTCTAGATGAATTGTCTATAGATGATTGTCCTTCTGATTGGATGAATTACATATATCAATATACACTAAATAAAAATTTTTCTGAAGCCATCACCATAACTTTATCTGATAAATTAGCTGCTCCTTGTGAGATATACTTGAGAATATTTAACGTACTATGCGAAACAGAAAAAAATGCTTCAGATGAAAGTTGGCAAAGTCAATATCCTATGAATTTTTTAACTTTAGAAGAAGAAAATGAGCTGGAATACCCATCTGAATACAGAAAATTCGTTAAAGCCTTTAACGATAATTACACTTATGAAATGATGAAAATAAATGGAGAACTAACAGGTTTTACTACATTAGATCACGTATGTGGAGTACATTATCTTTCTCTCTACATAGCTCGCCAACTAAAAAGTATAGGACTTACAGTAGACCTAGGAAGGGTCTCTGGTGCAGCTGGAGGTCATGATATAGGAAAATATGGTTGTAAAGGTATCGAGCTTAGAAGAGTTCCTCATTTACACTATTATTATACAGATCAATGGTTTAAAAGATATGAAATAAATTATATAAGAAATATAGCTATAAATCATTCAACTTGGGATTTAGAACTTGAGAATCTTTCCTTAGAATCTTTACTTTTAATTTATTCAGATTTTAGGGTAAAAGATGAAGCTCACAATGGCATAAAACAGATGAAACTTTTTTCCCTAGAAGATGCATTTCATGTGATTTTAGATAAGCTTGAGAATGTAGATGATGAAAAAAGCAGCCGATATAAAAAAGTTTATTCTAAGTTAAAGGATTTCGAAGATTTTCTTTTAAATTTAGGCATAAACCTAATACCAAAACACAGATTTACTCTTACAAAAAAAGAAAAACAAAACTATACTCTATTTCAAGGTAATGATATAGTTCAAAGCCTAAAATATCTTTCTATAAATCACAATATAAACCTGATGCATCAACTTCGTGACGAGTTTTCTCTTGAAACTATACTTGACTTAGCACGGAGCGAAAAAGATTGGAAAAACTTACGTGAATATATAAGAATATTCCAAGAATATTCTACTTATCTTACTCAGCAGCAAAAACTTCAAACCATAAAATTTTTATATGAAAATCTTGTTCATCCAGAAGATGATATAAGAAGACATTGTGCAGAATTAATCGGAAGTTTAATTGCAATTTTCGATGAAGAGTATAGAAAAGAACTTCCTGAAAATGTTACTCCCTTAATTAATTCCATAAATAGTCTTGATTTATTAAAGGAATATTTTGAATTAATGTTATCTCCAGGACACAATGTTATACCTTCTCATAGATTTAACATTGGTTATAGCCTTAGTATTATGATAAACTCTCTATTTATTAACTGTAGGAACTCCCTTATAAATTGCTATAGAGAGTGTATATTAAATTATTACACTAATGAAAGCTATAAAAATACGGAATGTGAACTTTTTTTACTTGAAACAGCTAAATTTATACCATTAACTCCATATAAAGATGATGTTGGCGTTCTTTTTTCATATGTGTTTTCTAGACTAAGAAACACAAACATCATTTTTAGACTTGAAGCTATGGAAACATCTTTACTATTAATAAATAAACTACCAATTTATCACAATTTTATAGAAAAATTAAAGCTTCATTTTGTTTCTATAACTACTAAGAGCGAAATTTCAGCTGAAAATCTTTTGCTCTTTAAAATCAATACTGCATTAGGTTTAACTGAAAATATAAATATTTTTAAGTACTATTGTGAATTAAGCAAAAAGGCTGTTACTGATATTTTTCTAAGCAATTTAAAAACCGCTACTGATTGGATAATAAAAAGAAATCAGGTAGAACTCCTTTTAAGTCATGCTCTAGAAGATTCTCATTCCAATGGACTTCATACTGCTATACATTTTTGTAACTTATTAAAAGTGAGTGCCATAGAAAGTATACGTAATCTTGCAGGCAAAGCTGTTTTAAAAATTATGCCTAATCTTACATTTGCAGAAAGGAACGAAGTAGCAGTTGAGTTACTTAGAGCACTTGAAATTGAGGGGAATAAATTCACGGAGTATATTCCTAGATATGCCGGTGAAGCTATTTTATGGCTTCAGCCAGGAGAGTTAGATGAACTTCTTGAGGATTGTATAGTAAGAATTAAAGCCTCCAATATTAACTTAAAATCACTAACACTAAAAACTATTGGTATAACTATATCTACCTATGATTTATATAAAACCCGCTTTGAAGAAAGTGAACAATCTTATTACAATAGATTAACCAAAATGCTTGGAATACTTTTAAATGGTCTTGGAAACTATGAACCACAAGTTAAACAATCTGCTTTTAGTGTTATAGGTAAAGATATTTTTGGTACATCTTCTCTTACTTTAGAGAAAAAAGAAATTATTTTTAAACTTATAGCTAAAAAAGTTCTTACTCTTATTACTACTAGTGAAAGCCAAGAACTTTTATTTTTAACAAGGTCCGCTAGCTTAAATCATATTTATAGATTTATATCAGATTTTACCTTCTCCTATGGAAATATAAGTATACCTATACCAAATAAAGTGGCCTTTTTCCCAGGAACCTTTGATCCTTTTTCTTTGAGTCACAAAGAAATAGCAAAGCATATACGTAATTTGGGCTTTGAGGTGTATTTAGCAATCGATGAGTTTTCTTGGTCCAAAAAGACTCTTCCAAGTCTTTTAAGATCAAATTTAGTTAATATTTCCATATCTGATGAATTAAATATATATATATACCCAGACATTTTACCAACAAATATTGCAAATGAAGAAGATTTGAATATTTTAAGAAAAAACTTTCCAAACTCTGACGTTTATATAGCTGTAGGAAGTGATGTTGTTATTAATGCTTCCAGCTACAAACTTCCTAAATCTGAAAATTCTATCCACACTTTTTCACATATAATATTTGAAAGAGGTAAAAATGAAAGCTTTGATGATGCAGTTAAAAATATAGATGGAGATGTTTTGGTATTAACTCTCTCCTCTAAATACTCAGATATAAGTTCTACCCAGATTAGAAATTATATCGATGAAGACAGAGATATATCAAGTCTGGTAGATCCTATGTCACAGCAATATATATACGAAAATGGTTTTTATCAAAGAGAGTCTCAAGATAAGTCTTTAATTAAATCACCATGGCTTGATATAGAAATTATAGAGGACTTTAATGAGGATATATTGAATAAACTGTGTTCGTGTACTTTAAAGGTTAATGATTTCTTTAAAAATAAGTTAAAAGACATAGCTTTGAAGCCATATGCAAGAATAGTACTATTAAAAAACACTAATAATAATGAAATTCTGGGTTTTTCTATTTTTCACTGGATTCCTTCATCTACATTATATAACGAATTTAAAAATTCGGAAGTATCTCAATATATTCGTGAAAATAGCGTAGGAAGAATAATCCTAATTGATGGAATCTTTATAAAAAATATATATAAATATAAGGAGTTTGAACAGATCCTGCTAACTGAAACTCTATCCCTATGTGTATCAAAGGATTACGAATATGCCCTATACAAAAACTTTTTTAGTAACAATACTGTTTCTGAAGAAATTTATACTCCATTAAGACTGCATGGATTTGTTAAAGTTCCCTTTAGTGATAATAATAATCCTGTTTACGCTGTCAATATGAGTGCTCCTTGCGTATTAAATTTAGATATACAAAATATAATTAAAGAACCTTTTATAAGTGATCCAAAGGTAAAACATATATTATCCCTTTCTCGCAGGAAGCTTCAAGAAGCTATAACCAAACTTTATCCTGGGGAACTAATTTTATCTTATGACGCAAACTTTATGCATCAATCCATGATAAGAAAAATTTGTAATGAAAATAATGTGCCAACAGAAACGTTGGTGCCAAAAACGTTAGGTTCAGCAATGTGTGTGCCTTATGGAGATATATTAGACAGATATATAATTCCAAATACTGTTACTAAAGCCCTGCACACTGAAAAACTTTTTAATCCAGATATGAAGAACTTTAGAATCGCCGAATTTCCTCATTATCTAGACTTAAAAACCCAAGTTAAAATGATTAATTCTTTCAGTCGACCTGTAATTCTAGTAGATAATCTACTACACAAAGGATATAGAATAAAGGCTTTAGATCCTATTTTTAAAAATGAAAATGTAAAGGTACAAAAAATAGTAGTTGGTGTTCTCTCTGGAAAAGGAAAGGATATAATGGATATGCAAAACAGAGATGTAGATACTATACATTTTATACCAAGGCTTAAATTATGGTTTAATGAAAACTCGCTCTATCCTTTCATAGGAGGAGATGCTATTTGGCGTGGTTCTTATCCTGAGAGAAATCTTTTACCATCTATTAATTTAATTTTACCTTATACTTTTCCAACCTTTATAAGAAACGCTTCAAAATCGGCAATATATGAATTTTCAAAAACATGTATAGAAAATTCAATTAATATATTAGAAGTACTAGAGAATGAATATCATATTGTTCATGAAAAGAATTTGAATTTACGTTCTCTCGGTCAAGTATTCACTATGCCTAGATGTCCCGATATCGGTAAAAATGTTGAGTATAATTTAAATTTAAGTGCATCTAGTTATTTAAGAAATGATCTTGAGGTTTTGACAAGGCTAAATCATGCTTTTGAATAGATGCTTTCAAAATATAGTTAAGAAAGGAATGATACGTTGTGAGTAAAGATTTATTTTACTATAAATTACAGAATAAAATTTTAATAGCTAATAAAAAATTTCCTTTTGATGAAGTTTCAGAGGGTTACGCTTCTAATTATAAAGGTAATATATTTGCTCTAAATAACTTAGAGCCTAAAAAGTCTAGGAGGAGTTTTTGTGTTACCAGCCCACAGAACTTATTTATTGAAGAAGAGAACTTAGATTTATTAAAAGATAATGATACTAAAAATATAAATTTGCCTGGTTGGATTGTGGAGCATATTAATAATAGAAATATAACTTCTGTAAATACTTCTTATCCAAATTGGCAGGAGGTTTTATCTAATAGATTTCCTATAGTTGCAAAAGGAAATGAGAATTCTAAGAAATGGCGAGTAACTGTAGTAGGTCTTGGAGATGTAGGTGGAACTTTAATAACCGGGCTCCGTCTTTTAGGTGGGGATTGTATATCTAGGATTAATATCTTTGATAAGGATGAAAATAAAATGAAAAGATGGGAGTATGAGTGCAATCAAATTCTCTCTCCTTCTCTTGAACAGACTTATCCTACTGTAGTACCTATAAAAGAAGATGATTTATTTAACTGCGATATGTTTATATTTTGCGTTTCTGTAGGTGTACCTGAAGTTGGAAAGGAAGATGTTGATGTAAGACTTGCTCAATTCCAAGGAAATGCAAAAATAATTAGTTATTATTCTAAACTTTCTAGAATAAATAACTTTAAGGGTATATTTTCAGTAGTGTCAGATCCCGTAGATTTACTTTGCAAAACTGTTTTTGATGAAAGTAACAAAGATTCCTATAATAATTGTGATTTCAATGGCCTTGCACCAGAGCAAATTAGAGGATACGGCCTAGGGGTTATGAATGCAAGAGCTAGTTATTATGCATCTCAAAATAGAGAACATATTCATTATTTAAAAGAAGGCAGAGCATTTGGTCCCCATGGAGAAGGACTAATAGTTGCTGATAGTGTAGAAAACTATAATCAAGAAATTTCAAGTTATCTTACAGATAAAACTAAAAAAGCAAATTTAGAAGTTAGATCTATTGGCTTTAAACCTTATGTAGCTCCGGCTTTATCTTCTGGCTCATTATCTCTAATAGCTACTATTAAAGGTGAATGGCATTATAGTGCTACTTTTATAGGTGGAGCTTTTATGGGATGTAGAAACAAATTAATTCCTTCAGGTATAGAACTTGAAACACACAAGTTTATTCCTGATAATCTTTTTAATAATCTTCAGAAAACTTATAATAATTTAATTTAGGCATCTTTGACTTTTTATTTCTTTTCAGATGCCTTAGTTCATATTTTAAATAGAAATAATTTAAGTAGATTATAATTGGGGGTGAGTCCATGGATACTTTGTACATTATAGTTCCAAGTAAATATATATCAATTCAACTTCAAAAGATGATTGAAAGCTTTATAACTAGATTTTCTTCTGTTATATATATAAAAAACACTAATGATCTTTGTGATTTAAAAAATAAAAAGATATTATTTGCTATGGAGCTTGGATTTACAGGTTTTGATTTACCAATGCTCAGTTTTTTCGAAGAAATTGGACCGTATAATAAAGAATTTTTTTATGATTCTATAGCGACACTTCTTGTTCATAGTAATTCTGAACTGGGAACTAAAGGAGCCGCTCAAGACATTATTTTCTTAGCAAATAACTTAGGATGTGCTTTCTTAGGTAAACCCTTAGTAGAAGCTACCTCTACCCTGAAAAATTTTTTAACCTGGCAAAAGGCTCTTGAAATGCCCTTAGAGGACATATGCTTTGATTTATGCCATAAACTTAGTAAAAGACTATTAGAATATAAAACTTTTCCAAAAACAGGTAATAAAAAGATTACCGTTTTATATTCTGCACCAAATAAGTTCTCCAATACTTTAGACCTATGGCATATGATAACAAAACATTTAAAGGACTTTAGCATAAGAGAAATACAGATTGATAACGGTAAGGTGCTAGATTGTAAGGGATGCTCATTTAAACTATGCTTACACTATGGTAAACATAACAGTTGTTTTTATGGTGGTGTTATGGTAGAAGATGTGCTTCCATCTATTGAGAAATCAGATTCCATTGTATGGTTATGTCCTAACTATAATGATGCTATAGCTGCAAACTTAACGGCTACAATAAATAGACTTACAGTTTTATATCACAAAATTGGTTTTTATAATAAATCTATGTTTGGTGTAATCGTATCTGGAAATTCTGGTAGTGACTCTGTAGCTAAGCAGCTCATAGGCGCCTTAAATTTAAATAAAGGCTTTGCACTTCCGCCTCACGCATTAATAACCGAAACTGCTAATGATCCAAAATCTATATTTAAAGTAAAAAACATAGAGGCAAAAGCAGAACTTTTTGCCAAAGGTATTATTAAAGGTTTATAATATGAAGTGAAAATTAAATAAGTAGGTGATTTTATTGTATAAGAAAGGTGATTTCCATTTACACACAAAATCTTCTGATGGAAAGTTATCTCCTAAAGAACTAGTTAACTTAGCTAAAAAAGAAGGAGTAGATATTATAGCTGTTACAGATCATGATACCATTAGTGGACTAGATGAAGCTATTATCGAAGGTGAAACTATTGGGGTTAAAGTTATATCAGGAATTGAACTATCAACTTTATACGAAAATAAAAGTGTTCATATTTTAGGATATTTTAAAAGTAGAGAACAAATAGATAGTAATTTTAAAAATTATTTAAAGGAACTTAATGAGTATAGAATTTATAGAGGAGAAAAAATTATTAAAAATTTGGATAGCCTCTTTAGTATAAAGCTAGATTACAAATCAATATTAGAAAAAGCTCATGGAATTATAGCACGGCCTCATATAGCTAAAGCTATAGTTGATGCTGGCTATGATTATAGTTGGGATTATATATTTGAAAATCTTATAGGTGACAATAGTCCTGCTTATGTTCCAAATAAAAAGTTAACAGCAGAAGATGGCATAAAACTTTTGCAATCCGTGGGTGCTCTAACTATATTAGCTCATCCAATTTTTATACAGAATATAGAACTAGATGAACTATTGCAGTTTCCTTTTCATGGTATAGAGGCTATTTATCCTGCTAACACCACAGAAGATACTGAAAAATTTATAGCATATGCAAAAAAATATAATAAAATCATTAGTGCAGGTTCTGATTTTCACGGTATTACAAAAGATGATTCAAAACATGCATCTACAGTAGGAGAAGTATTCTTAGATGAAAAAAATATAGAAATATTTTTACATAAACTTAATGAAGTTCAATTAAATGCTTAGATTAATAATGTGTTAATCTAAGCATCCTTGTCATTTAGTTATTGTTTATCTTTATTTGTTTCAACAGTTTTGTCATCAAGAAATCCTTTATTCTCTGTTTGCGGATTACTTACAATTCCTGATACTACAAGAATACCTAAGAATGAGTTTACTAATTCATTATAGTTAGATGGAAGAACATCATGACCAATTCCCTTTAAAAACATTGGTATAAATGCAGCTATAGAAATCCACAACCCATAATTTTTAAATCTACCCATAAAATTCCCCCCTTAATACTGTTTATTAAGTATGCCGTCTATTTGTTACTATTATACTAAAGATATTTTAACAATTTTCCACAAAAATAAGAACTAGAGACTGTAAAAAAACAAATCCCTAGTTCTTTATCTACGCTTCTGATAAAAATGCATTGTACCCTTTAGTTGCTTCATATATATCAGCCTTACTTGCAACTTCCCATGGAGCGTGCATATTATGAAGAGCTATTCCGAAATCTATAACCTGCATTCCATATTCAGCAAGAATATAGGCTATAGTTCCACCGCCTCCTTGGTCAACTTTTCCAAGTTCTGAAGTTTGCCACGTAACATTATTTTTGTCCATAATTGTCCTTAATTCAGCTATATATTCTGGGTTAGCATCATTAGATCCGGATTTTCCTCTCGCCCCAGTATATTTGTTAAATACTACCCCCTTACCAAAGTAAGCAGCATTTTTCTTTTCCATTACAGATGGAAAGTTTGGATCAAAAGCTGCTGTTACATCAGAAGATAACATTTTTGAATTTCTTAATGTTCTTCTAAGCTTTAAGTCACTATAATCCCCACATAAATTCATAATTTCAGCTAACACATTTTCGAAGAATTTTGAGTGCATACCTGTAGCTCCTACACTTCCTATTTCTTCTTTGTCTACTAATAAAGTTACACAAGTTTTATCTGGACTCTGTACGCCCAGCATAGCTTCAAAAGATGTATATGAACATATTCTATCATCATGACCATATGCCATAATCATACTTCTATCTAACCCAAAATCTCTAGCTCTTCCAGCTGGAACTACTTGCAGCTCTGCAGAGACGAAGTCTTCTTCAGTAGTACCATATTTATCATTTAATAATCTTAATATATTCTGTCTAACTCTATCTTTTGCATCCTTGTCTTCAATAGGCATACTTCCTATTAATACATTTAAATTTTCACCTTCAATAACTTTATTTGCCTTTTTATCCATCTGTTCCGCAGATAAGTGTATTAAGAGATCTGAAACTCCTACTACAGGATCATTATCATCTTCCCCTATTACTACATTTACCTTTGTTCCATCTTTTTTTATTATAACTCCATGTATTGCTAGTGGAAGTGTTACCCATTGATATTTCTTTATTCCACCATAATAATGAGTTTCAAATAAAGCTAAATCTGTGTCTTCATATAATGGGTTTTGTTTTAAATCAAGTCTAGGTGAATCTACATGAGCTCCCAGTATTCTTAGTCCTTCTTCAAAGCCCTTACTACCAATTATAAATAGTGCCAAGTTTTTATCCATATTATTAGCGTAAACTTTATCACCAGCTTTTAAATTGTCCTTTTCTTTTATAACATCCTCTAAGTTTCTATATCCCGCTTTTTCAGCTCTAGTTATAAGTTCAAGTACACATTCTCTTTCAGTTTTACACTTTGACATAAACTCTTTATATCTTTCTGATACATCAAATAAATCTTTTAAATCATCCTTTGAATACTTATTCCAAGCATATTCATATTTTTTAGTCAAATCCATACTCATCCTTTTTCTCCCATCTATTATTTACTACAACGTTATCATAAATACAGATAACATTTTCTAAACCTAAATACTATATATTTATAATAATCATAAGTATTCTGTCATATTTGTAATTTTATCCGATGACTACCCGCTCTGATACTCCCATCTGATTCAAGTTTCACTTCATAACCATTTCTTCTTCTTAAAAATATATATTAGTATAAAAGCTATACAAATCATCATCAAAACTACATAATGGCATCCATGGTCGACTTCCACTAATGGCATTCCTCTCAAATTCATACCATACATACTAGTTATTAAGTTTAGAGGTAAAAATATAGTAGCTATCACAGTAAATACTTTCATTAGCTCATTTGTTTTATTAGCAATTTCTGATTCAAAAGCCTCTCTCACTAAAGCCAAATCCTGAACAAGATTTTCTAAAGCCAACATTAATTTTTCTATTTTTTTGTCTAAGCTCACAAAACACTCTATCTTTTCTTTTTCTATTATCAAGTTATCATTACTAACTAAACTATCCCCTATATATCTTAGTGGATTCAAATATTTTCTTATTTTATATACTTGTCTTCTAAGAGTTATCAAATTATCAATTTGCTCATGCTTTGGATTTTTTAAGATTCTTATTTCTATCTTATCTGCCTGAGCTTCAAGGGCTGCGATTACATTATAATTCTTTACAATTATCCTATCTAAAATATAGTATAGTAATACACAAACTCTTGGCTTTTCTTTTAGCATAAAACAATTTTTAGAATCTCTAATATCTTTTATAAGTTCTTCTATAATATCAATTTCATCCTTATAGACTGTTATTATATAATCTTTCCCCAAAAATACATCTAACTCTTTTGAGATAACTATTTCATTATAATAATCTAATGTATTAAAAATAATAAATATATATCCATCAAAAAAGCTTATTTTAGATGATTGTGTAAAATTTTTACACTCATCTGTACTATCTTTATCTAATAAAATAAACTTATTAATTTCTTCAAGTTCATTTGCATGGATTAATATCCAATAATGACTTTGTTCAAATTTAAAATTTTCAGTAACATCTTGAAAATTATTTGTTAAATCAAATATTTTCATAAAAACACCACCACTATAAATACAATACTATGAAGTGAGGCTTACCTTTTGGCTGTGGAGAAATCCAAGTATTTATAGTGTGTGAGGTTTAATCTGTAATTATTCCATCTATATATTCATCATCTTGTTCCATAGGTACTTTTTCTAATATTTGAAAACTATATGCTAATCCAATTTTTTTTGAGTCTTTTCTTGATTTTCTTAGAAACCTGTCGTAAAATCCTCCGCCATATCCAACTCTTCCTCCAATTTTATCAAAAGCTAGCCCTGGAAGATAAGCTACATCAATCAATGTTTCGTCTACTTTAAATTTGTTATCCTTTGGTTCTAAAATGCCATATGCTCCTGGTTCTAGCTCGTCAAAATTTTTAATTTGAGCTATAATCATGCCTTCTTCTTTAGATATAACTCTTGGTACACAGAGAACCTTTTCATCTTTCAATGCTTGTTTTATAATTCTATGTGTGTCAACCTCAGTGTCATAGCTTACGAATACAAATATATTTTTTGATTCTTTATACTCTTTGCTATTTATTACATTGTCAAATATTATATTATCTAATTTTTCCCTTTCCTCTTTAGTAAGAAGTTCTCTTTTTTCTCTCATAAATTTTCTAATTTCTTTTTTATTTTTCACCATAATTTCTCCTTTCAGCTTCCTCTTGCATTCTTTTATCTATTATATCTACAGGAGTCACATTAGTAGTAAGACTATACCTGTAGTTTGCTGCAGCAGCTTCAATTATAACGGCCACATTTCTACCTGGTCGTATAGGAATAATCATTTTCCTAACAGGAACATTAAGTATATCTACATACTCTTTATCTATTCCCAATCTATCATAGTTTTGTTCTTCTTTCCACTGTTCAATGTATGTAACAAGATGTATTTCTTTCTTTCTTAATATTGAACTTAATCCATAAAGAGCTGGTATATCAATTATTCCCATACCTCTAACTTCAACCATTCCTGAAGTTATATAAGGTGATGTACCATATAGTTTTCCATCAATTTGTTTAATATCTACAGCATCATCTGCTACTAATCTATGCCCTCTTTTTATAAGCTCCAAAGCAGTTTCACTTTTTCCTATACCGCTCTCTCCAGTTATTAATATACCTATACCATAAACATCAACTAATACTCCATGAAGTCTAGTTTCTGGAGCCAACTTGCTATCAAGATAATTCATAAGTTTATTTACAAACCTTGTTGATGTAGTATTTGTTCTTAGAATCCACCTCTTATTTTTTATGGCATTTTCCATAAATTCTTCATGAGGTTGTAAATCTCTAGTTATTATAGTACAAGGGTTCTCAAATTTAAAGTATTTCTCAAGTCTTTTGCTTCTTAAAGAAGGCTGCATAGCATCTAAAAAGCTCCATTCTGCCTTTCCAACTATTTGAACTCTTTCATTTGCATAGTAATTATAAAAGCCTGAAAACTGAAGCCCTGGCCTATTTATATCACTAACTGTAATTTCTCTGATTTTTTCTCCTTTATTTACTACTTCAAGATTTAAGTCTTTTATTAAATCATTAACTGTAACTGACATTTGCTTACTCTCCTTAATTTAATTTGTCTTTAGCTGGAACTTTTTCTATCCCCTCTAATTGTGCTCTAAAGTTTCTTTTTACATTATCTATATACCTTTGCCTTAATTTCTGTTGTTCTAATTTTTCCTCTTCAGTAAGACCTTCATTTTGGCTTTTCTTATATAAAAAATTAATTTTTTCTATAACTTCATCTATTTTCATTACTATCACTCCTAATATATTTGTAGTTGTATCTTATTTTACATTATACCTAAATTTATTAAATAAGCCAATGATTATAGAATCAAAATATCATCATAAATCTTCTATATTTATATCCCTTTCAATAATGTTCTGTTGCAACTTATTAAAAAATATCTTTTTCTTCATAATATATCACCTAATTATATTAAAAATTCCTAAACATAATAAAAACTTCATTAATTATAAAAATTAACGAAGTTTTTATTATATTTAAATTAAGAATCAGAGATGTATATCCCTCTAATCCAAGTTTTACTTTATCTTATTACCAAAGTACTTCTTTTTAAATCATGATGAGCTTCTACAAACCTCAAAGTTCCTGTCTTTGATCTCATTACAACAGTATGCGTTGATGCGCCATCATTCCTTGAAAATACAACTCCCTTTAAAAGATCACAATCTGTTATACCAGTTGCCGCAAAATAAACATCATCACTTTTTACTAAATCATCTATAAATAATGTTTTATTCACATCTGCTATACCCATTGCTATACATCTTTCTCTCTCTTCCTCTGTATGCGGTTCTAGTTTTGCTTGCATTTCTCCACCCATACATTTAATAGCTGCTGCAGCGATAACCCCTTCCGGAGCTCCTCCTGTACCCATTAGTATGTCTACACCAGTATTTTCAAAGCCACATGCAATTGCTGCCGCAACATCACCTTCACCAAATAGTTTTACTCTAGCTCCAACCTCTCTAGCAGCATTAACTATGTAGTCATGTCTATCTCTTTCTTGAACAATTACTGTAAGCTCTGTAACATCCTTATTTAAAGCCTTTGCAACATTTAGTATGTTTTCCTTAGGGGATTTATTTATATCAATAGCACCCTTAGCTCCTGGGCCTACAGCCATTTTTTTCATGTACATATCTGGTGCATGAAATAAACTTCCTTTTGGTCCCATTGCAACTACTGCTATAGCATTAGGTAATCCTTTAGCTATTAAAACAGTTCCATCTAAAGGATCTACTGCTATATCCATTTCAGGCATATTTTCTTCACCTATACCTACTTTTTGTCCTATATAAAGCATTGGAGCATTGTCTAATTCTCCCTCTCCAATTACTACTGTTCCTCTAACAGGCATCATAGAAAAAGCTTTTTCCATACCGTCAACTGCAGCCTGATCCGCAGCTATTTTATCGCCTCTTCCCATAAATTTAGCAGAACAAAGTGCAGCTGCTTCTGTAACCCTAGCAAGTCCCATAGCTATATCTGTGTTTAACATAAGATTTTACCTCCAATATATTATATATCTAATTATTCATCAATTTAAAGAGTATAATAGCATTATTATGTGCTATTTCCAAAAATTCGACACATTAATTCACTTTACATTTTAATATTATATCACATTTATGTAATAAAACAAGATTTAATATATAACATTAAGCCTATACTTATATAATTATCAAGTAAATTATGAAGTAAATTTTGAATTAAATAAGACTATTGGAGCCTATAGTCTTAGGATAAAACAAATATCAAATATCTCAACACACTCTATCACTTTAACAAGGTTACAGTAATTTGATTCATACTATAAAAATCATTATAAAAATCGAAAAATTTTTGATAAAATTATAAATTTATATATAAAAACTCACAAGCATCTCTACTTGTGAGTTATAGAAATCTCTAAAAATACTAATTTTACATTTAATTACTCATCTATTTTCTTTAAAACTTCATCCAAATCTATATCTTTACCTTTTTCATAAAACACAGCTATAAATTCATTGTAACCATAGTTTTCTCTATCAAGTTCATAGGACACATACTGTGCTTCTACATTTAGTTCTTCCATTAGCTCTTCAATTATTTCACCTGTACTATCTACAGCCAATTCATTTAAATAAGGTAATAAGAATTCATCATACCATGAATCTCCTTCTTCTTCATCTTCACTTTCATCACTGGCATAAGCTTTAGCAGCACTTATTTCAGCTTCATCAAAATCATAATAAAATCTAAGTACAATTACCCCATTATCACAACTTAGTTCTTGAACTTCTTCTAAGTCATTATCTAATAAAAAACTGATTATTTTTTCTTTTTCCATAAAAACATCTCCTTATCTTAAAGTAAAAATTTACTATCAAAATTCATTTTATTTTACCACACATGAATCAATTTTACTAACATTTTTATATTATGTACTATATCATAAAAAAAATTTTATTGTATAATTAATACTTTTTATAAATTATGTATAATACTTAAAATTTATTCCTATTTATTATATTTTTTCTTTTTATACTAATATATTGATATGTTGGCGTTTAAAAATATAAATATT
>Ga0183101_1000596_pt2 | contig 41781 bp, 39 predicted proteins | sample Biomet3_FD_127790 | JGI IMG/M metagenome (GOLD analysis project Ga0183101, IMG submission 127790) | Microbial communities from bioreactor (seeded with sewage sludge) at LBNL, California, USA - Biofuel metagenome 3 | ecosystem: Engineered > Bioreactor > Anaerobic > Unclassified ... | reverse complement strand
TAGGCGTTTGCGAAACGCCGCAACCCGCAGAAATGCGGGATATTTTTTTAGCAAAATAAAATAACTCCTCACTGATTTATGGTAAAATTGAATTGCCTAAAAACAAAACTACCATATACCTCAGAAAGGAGTCATATATATGATAACATATAAACAGCTTTCTTTGGCAGATGTTTATTCTGATTGCAAAGAAAAATTTGAAAATGATAAATTCCAATTTCTTTCTTTACTCGAAAACACTATCGACCTTGATGAGTTAGTTCCTGCATCTTTCATTAACCATTTTTACGCTTCCACAGGAAGGCCGCGAAAATATCAGCTTTATGCTATGATCAGTGCTTTAATTTTACAACGCATTTTTTCTATTCCTACAGATTCTCTTTTAATTATTTTCCTTAAATATTCTCAAGAACTAAGAGACTTCTGCGGCTTTTTAAGAGTTCCTGATTCATCTAAGTTTACTCGTTTCAAGCAGGACTTTCTTTTGGACTTACAATCCATGTTCGATAATCTTGTTGATATTACTGAACCGATATGCCAACAGATTGATACGGCTCTTGCTTCCATGACTATTTTTGATACTTCAGGCCTTGAAGCATTTGTCACTGAAAATAATCCTAAATATGCTAATCGCATTATAAAACAGCTTAAAAATTTTAAGAAAGCATGCAATTTAGATGACTCTTATGATCCTTATAAAGCTGCCTATGGCTCTATGCCATCACACGCTTCAGCCAACCCTGCCATCCAACAAATGTATATTAATGGGCATTTTTGCTATGCTTTTAAATTCGGAATCATTACTAATGGCCTCGGTATCGTAAGAGATATTTCGTTCTATAATAAAGATTTTCTCAATGCTCATCCTGATATTATTGTTGAGAAAAAATCTGATTCACCTGATGAAGATAAATCTCTTGCAGATTCTAAGGCTCTTATCCCTGTTCTCAAAGATTTTTTTAACAAGCATCCATTAATAAGTCCAAAAACCTTTTTAGGAGATGCTGCTTTTGACAGTATTCAAATTTATCGTGATCTTCTTCTCGAATTAAAATTTGATAAAGCATATATTCCTTTAAAAACTAGGCTTACACTAGAAAATGCTGATTGCCCTTTAAACGAAGACGGCATTCCATGCTGTCCGAATGATCCTTCTATTCCAATGAAACGTGAAGGTAGTAAAAGTCATCTTCGTTCTAGAATTCCAACAATGAAGTTTGTATGCCCTAAAATGAAATGGTTATATAACAAAGAAACCAAAAAGAGCAAACGTGTAACTCAATGTGAAAATCCATGTACAAATTCCTTATGTGGACGAATGTTTTATATTTATCCTGAAAAGAATCTGCGCGCATATCCTGGAATAACACGAGGAACCCAAGAATGGAGTAATACTTATAAAATCAGAGTAGCTGTTGAAAAAAATATAAATCACTTCAAATATAGTTACTGCGTCGCGGAGCGTAAGACTCAAAATGAGCAAACACTTCATGCTGATTTACTTCTAGCCGGAATAACTCAACTAATAACAGTTATCGTGGCAGATAAAATTCATAAACATAAATATATCCGAAGCTTAAAGCCATTAATTGCATAAAATTTATTTATAAAAATTGGAATTCACCTTCGCTTTATTTCGTGCGCCCTTTTTTAAGAAGTCAACTATTATATTTGTATAGCAGGAACCATTAAATCCATTAATAATGTTTTTGCAACTTCAAATCAATCATTATTCATTTTTATCAATGAGTTTCGCAATTATCTAAATAATTTACGCAATTTATAATACCATCAATAAAAATTTTTTTTATACTAAAAGTTTACCCCAAAATAGGAATATTATTATAGAAATTCGGCTAAATTAATTTTTACTTACAAACAAAAATAACTTTTATCTAAATATAAAAATTAAGCTAATAGATATTTTCTTATCCATTAGCTTAGTTTCACGCCTTTTCTCTTACTATTCAGCAAAATGTTAATTTACTAACTAATTATTCTAAAAGTTCTTTAGACATTCTATTGTAGTCAGAATCATGTAAATTCATAACATTTGGTTATATTCTTAAGTTATTTTTATACTCAGTTCTAAAAATACAATAATACAATGTGGTTACCTCTTTATTATTTAAAAATTTTAATCTCTCGAACTTTTTAAATTTATATTTGAATCCGCACTTTTCAATTACTCTTTTTGAGTTGTTGTTAAAATCAAAATGTGCGCACCAAATTAATTCTAAATTTAGTTTATTAAACCCATAGTCCACTAAAGATTTTACAGCTTCAGGAACGATTTCTTTTCCCCAGTATCTAGGATTGAGAGCATACCCCACTTCTTTCTGATTTAGTTTCAACAAATTATTATCAGGCTTTCTATCATGAAGCCCTATGCTACCAATAACTTTATTTTCTGATTTTAAAACTATAGCATATGTTTCATTATTTCTAATAAACATTCTTATTATTTTTCTACTTTCATCCTCATCTTTATGCGGCATCCAACCAGCGTTAGGACCCACCAACTCACTTTTGGCATATTCATATAAATCTTTGTAATCATCCTCTTTCCATGTTCTTAATAGCAATCTATCAGTAACCAAATCCTCCATCTTGCTTCCCCCTTATATAATCTGGTCAAATATCTAATTACGCCTCCAGCATATCCTCTTTTCGTTTCTAGCACATTGAATTAAAAGTTTTATCAAGTAAAGTCTCTAAACAATTATCAACATTCTTTAATTTATAGACACACGAATTTTATTACCTATAATAGTGCAAAAATGCTTGAATAATTTTACAACTGAATAAAATAAAAAACATTTATGATAAATCCTTGTTATAATCGAGTTTGCACACAACAATGACAGCAAGGAGCTATACATAAATGTTTCAGAACACAATTATATCAAATGAATTATCAATATACAAATTTTTTAAGCAATTAAATTTTGATTTTTACTTAACTAGGCCTCAATTAAGACATTTAGAAAACATAATGAATGCCATGATATCAAAAGGTTATAACGGTAAAATTTCCGACATAGCGGAGCTTGCTCCTTCGAGACATCGAACTAGTATTACTAGATTTCTTTCAAATAGTAACTGGAACGAAAAACTTTTAGAAAGAGCATTAAAATCATATATCATAGAAGTTATTTGGGCTAAATCAATAGAATCCAGACAGCCAATATACTTTATTATTGATGACACTATTTCTGAAAAGACAAAGCCCTCGTCAAAGGCTAAGAATCCAATTGAAAAGTGTTCATTTCATAATTCTCACTTAAAAGGTAAGAATGTATATGGCCATCAAATACTAGTTTCTTTACTATCGTGTGACGGATTAGTGCTTCCATATTCAATTGATATCTATGATAAAGAATCTATGAGTAAAATCGAATTAACTAAAAAATTAATTGCAACACTTCCTAAGCCTGAAAATAAAGGCTATGTGTTAGCTGATAGTTGGTATAGTTGTAAAGATATTTTTAATGCTTCTGAAAAAGCTGGCTATAGTTATATTGGTGCTTTAAAAACTAATAGAGTTATTTTTCCACAAGGCCATGAAAGACTAGGGATAAAACTTCATAAGTTTGCCACATTATTAAATATTGAAGACTTTGACCTTGTCACCGTCAAAAATAAGCAATATTATATTTACAATTATGTTGGCAACTTAAAAGATAGAAAGAATGTTTCTATTATTTTAAGTTATCCTAAAGATGCTTTTCAAAAAGATGGAGCACTAAAAACTTTTATTTCCTTAGAAAAATCATTAGCACCGTTAGATATTTTAACTCAATATACCGACCGTTGGGCGATTGAACCATTTTTTAGAGATTGCAAAACTTACTTAGGACTAGACGGATATCAAGTAAGAAGTGCGAAAAGTATCAATAGATATCTAATAATAATGTTAGTAAATTATACTTATTGTAAAATATACTGTAATGATTCTCATCACTTTAATACTGGATATAAAGCTGCTAAGAAAGATTTAGAAAAATCCAAAATAATATATATTTACGAAGCTGCCGCAAGCGGTACGCCGATAGAGGAAATTTTTGAGTCATTAAAAATAGCCTGAGAATCTGTTTTTTTATTCAACTGTAAAATTATTCAAGTAAAAATGCACTATTATAGTTATTACTAAAATTATAACATATTATGTAAATATACAACCATAATTTATAACCAAGGTGCTTTGGGCAATTGATAAATATTAGCTTTAATGAATTTTACTATTTTATGAATATATTGTTATAGTTTCAATACTCTTCTCATCTATATTTTTAATATACACAAATTTTCTTAAATTTACTTTGACATACTAGCTTTTTATACTTTAAACTATTATGGATACGCAACTACAAAAAGTGATTATAAGCTTATTATTTTTCTCTTATTTTAGGAGTCTTTTTACTTAGTTGCAAATTTTATAAGTTTTTTGGAGGTAATTGATGAGCATACTTACTGTTAAAAATATGAATCACGGATTTGGAGATAGAGCTATTTTTGAAGATGTTTCATTTAGATTATTAAAGGGTGAACATGTTGGTCTTATTGGTGCTAATGGAGAAGGTAAATCTACATTTATGAATATAGTAACTGGTAAGCTAATGCCTGATGAAGGGAATGTTATTTGGTCTAATAATGTTAGAGTTGGTTACATGGATCAGCATGCAGCATTAATGAAAGGTCAAAGTATAAGAGATGCCTTAAGAGATGCTTTTAAATATCTTTTTGATCTAGAAGCAGAAATGAATTCTTTATACGAAAAGATGGGGGATTGTACTGAGGATGAGTTAAATAAAATGCTGGAAAGAACTGCTGTAATTCAAGACATGCTTGATCATAACGGATTTTATGTTATTGATCCAAAAGTTGAAGAAGTTGCAAAGGGTCTTGGGCTTTTAGACCTAGGGTTAGACAAAGACGTTGATGATTTATCTGGTGGACAAAGAACAAAAATTCTTTTAGGAAAACTATTATTACAATCTCCTGATATTTTACTTTTAGATGAGCCTACAAACTACTTGGATGAAGAACATATCGAATGGCTAAAAAGATATCTTCAATCATATGAAAATGCGTTTATATTAATATCCCATGATGTTCCATTTATAAATTCAGTAGTTAATTTAATATATCATGTAGATGAAAGAAAGCTTACACGATATGTTGGAGATTATGATGAATTCCAAAGGATATATGCAATAAATAAAGAAAAATTAGAAGCTGCTTATGAAAAGCAACAAAAAGAAATCTCGAGACTTGAAGATTTCGTAGCAAGAAATAAAGCTAATGTTGCTACTGCAAATATGGCTAAGTCTAGACAAAAGAAGCTAGATAAGATGGATATAATTGAACTTTCAAAAGAAAAGCCAAAGCCAGAATTCAACTTCAAATCTGCTAGAGCTTCAGGCAAAGCTATTTTTGAAACTAAAGATTTAGTTATAGGTTATGACTCTCCTCTTACAAAACCATTAAATTTATATATGGAAAGAGGACAAAAAATAGCATTAGTCGGGGCTAACGGGCTTGGTAAATCAACTCTTCTAAAAAGTTTACTTGGTATAATAAAACCAATAAGCGGAGAAGTTCATTTAGGAGATTATCAATACATAGGTTATTTCGAACAAGAAGATAGAGGCAATAATAGCAATACTTGTATAGATGAATTATGGCAGGAATTCCCTGGATATACTCAATATCAAATAAGAGCTGCTCTTGCTAAATGTGGACTTACAACTAAGCAATTAGAATCACAAATAAGAGTTCTATCTGGTGGTGAGGCTGCAAAAGTTAGACTTTGTAAAATTATAAATAATGAAACTAATATATTAATACTTGACGAACCTACTAATCACTTAGATGTTGACGCAAAGGATGAGTTGAAAAGAGCACTTAAAGAATACAAAGGAACAATTCTGTTAGTTTCGCATGAACCTGAATTTTATAGAGATATAATAACAGAAACTTGGAATTGCGAAGATTGGACAACTAAAATAATATAGTCAGTTAATAAAAAAATGTAGTCAGTTTATTAAAACTGGCTATTTTTTTATGTTTCAACCTAAATTTCTCTATAAAACTTATCAATAATTCTATTTTTATAGGCTTTATCTAGATTATCTACTAAGTCATAGAAGACATAATATAAATATAATTAATAACAACCTCTCTTTTCATTACTATACTCTTCTACTATAATAATATTTAAGAGATAAAAACACTGTTGTGTGTTGTAACAAAACCAAGAATACTCAAAACTATTGAATTTACTTAACTTCAGCAAAATTAGTTTTATTAGCATCTATAATAATAATTGTTTGTAGAAAAATCAACAATAGGCAGTCCAATTTTGAGCTGCCTACTAATTATATCAATTAATATATTTATTTTAATTCACTTATATATCGAGTATATACCCAACCAGTAATTGTTACATCTTCATCAACGGTATATTCTATTAACGTCCAATTTTTATTTTTCTTTAAAATTTTTACTACATCTGCAAATTTCAAATTATAAATTACTTTGGAATCCTTATTATCACTAATTCTAACATTTAAACAATCTGCTTTAACAACTCTATATTCACCTAATGCTTTTTTAAAATTTTTATCTCCATAATAATTTAAATTCATTTCAGTAATTATTTCTTTCTTTACATCTTTAATAATTTTATTTTTATCATTATCATTATTATAATTAACTTCTATTTTTTTAACTGTATCATCTATTGCTTTTTTAGCACAATCAAGATAATACTCATAAAATGGTGCAAAGAAAAACATTACTAATATAAACGTAACTACTGGATGTTTGATTTTTATTTTTGCTAAAAACGAATTAATTCTCTCTTCATATGAAATCTCACTATTAACGCCCGAATTAATATCATTCATTGAGTCTATTATTTCATCGCTAATATTAATTGTTGTATCTAAATAACTTATTGTTCCATTTGTATTGACTTTTATTGAATCAAAATTTATTTTACTTATTTCTTCTATAATATTTGAATTTTTAAACACTTTTTCCATATCATTATACTTTAATAATTCACTTACTATATTATTCCTAACCCCTAGCATATTTTCCGCATATTTAGAAGTTTCAAGTAATTTTGATATACTACTAGAAGCACTTAATGTACTTTCTATATAACTAGGTTTTTCAAATAATTTTGATATACTACTAGTAGCACTTAATGCACTTTTTATATAGTTAGGTTTTTCAAGCATTTTTGCTATACTACTAGTAGCACTTAATGTACTTTCTATATAACTAGGTTTTTCAAATAATTTTGATATACTACTAGTAGTACTTAATGCACTTTTTATATAGTTAGGTTTTTCAAGCATTTTTGCTATACTACTAGTAGCACTTAATGTACTTTCTATATAGCTAGGTTTTTCAAGTAATTTTGATATACTACTAGTAGCACTTAATGTACTTTCTATATAGCTAGGTTTTTCAAGTAATTTTGATATGCTACTAGAAGCACTCAATGCACTTTCTATATAGTTAGGTTTTTCAAATGCTTTTGATATGCTACTAGAGGCACTTAATGCACTTTCCATGTATTTAGGCATTTCAACTGCTTTTGCCATATTACTAACCCCTAATATACTTTCCATGTATTTAGGCGTTTCAAATGCTTTTGCCATATTACTAACTCCTAATATACTCTCCATGTATTTAGGCATTTCAACTGCTTTTGCTATATTACTAACGCCTAATATACTCTCCATGTATTTAGGCGTTTCAAATGCTTTTGCCATATTGCTAACTCCTAATACATTTTCCATGTATTTAGGCGTTTCAAATGCTTTTGCTATACTACTGCAAGCACTTAATTCATGCTTTTCTTTTTCATTTTTATTGTTAGATACTTTCATAAATATCACCTCTAAATATGTCTATAGTTCAAAATACAACCTAATTTTTAAAACTAATATATTAATATTCAAAATAATCTATCTTAAGTTTATTTGTACCTTAATAAATTTTATTATAGCACATCTTGACAATTAAATATCATAAGATAACAAAAAATACCACCAATTCAATTTTTGAATTATGTGGTATTATAATTATCTAACAATATATACGCTAAACTATTTCTAAATTCAATAAAGAATGCTTTTCTTTGAGTTTTCTTAGTAACATAACACTTTTATATCTTACCTCAATTTCTTTATCTCCATGTATTATTATTTTTTCAATATCGTCTAAAATCTCCTGTCTACTATATTCAAGCTTTATTTCTTTAGAATTTATTTCATTTATTGTTTCCCCAATAGCATTAATATCTTTAAACAGTTCCTCATTTTCTTTTCCAAGTTCTTTTATTAATTCTTGTAATCCATTAATTTTATTAACTATAGGTTCTATTCTTAAATTTAACGTATCTTTGTTAATTATTCCTTCACCATGCATATCCACATATCTCAATTTTTTTTGCTCCAATTCTTCTAACTTATATCTTGCCTCTTCAATTTTTTCTATATCATAATTGTTTATTCGTTCTTTAAGTTTTAATATAAGCTTATTTAACTGTCTTGCATAAATTGTTCTCATTGCTCCTAATTCGCTAATATATTCTGTATTACTTGTAGCATTATTTAAAAGATCTACGCTAATATGGGGGTTATCACACGCCTTAATTCCATTATTTTTTCTAGCTTTACAATTATAAAATCTCTTCTTTCCATCTGTATTAGAAATATATGGTTGTCCACATTTACTACAATATATTAACCTAGCATATTCTGTATTTCCTCTATATATACCTTTTCTAGATATAGAACTTACTTTACTTCCCCTTAATTGTTCACACTTATAAAATAATTCTTTATTTATGATGGGCGGTATTTTATCCGTCTCGCCCATATTTATCCAATCGTCTTTAGGTCTTAGTTTAGCATAACTATTTTTACTTATTATTTCTCCATATGTATATTTTCTACGAATATTAAACCCTATATACTTTTCATTCTGCAACATATATCTAATTGCATTTTGTGAAAATTCTTTTCCTCTACGTGTTTTAATACTTTTGTCATTCAAATAATTCAATATACTTCTTATACCTTTATTTTCACTATATAGCTTAAAAATTTCTCTTACTACTTTTGCCTCATTTTCAACAATCTCTAAACAGTTATTATCTCTTATATACTTATATCCATAAATACCTCCACCTGACCCTGCATTTATCTTTCCACGTTTAGCACTTTCTTCAATTCCAAAAATAATTTTCTTTGATTTATCTCTACTTTCCCTTTCGTCAAAAGATAAAAAAATCTGTATAAATGTACTATCTTCACTTTTTTCAGTGCATTTATTTAAATCAAGAAAATGAACATATACATTATTTTGTGCTAAATCTCTAATAATTTGCTCTACTAAAATATTTCTAGCAAATCTACTTGTATTCTTAACAAAAATTCTATCAAACTTAGGCTTTCTTGAAGTACTTGCAATTGTAACATATTTAATTTTTTCTTTTCTTTTATCCTTATCATTATTTTCTATTCTGACTATATCTAATCCAGCATCATATAACATTTTATCAAATCCTGGTCTATTTAATTTTGTCCCCGATATACCTTTATCATGATATGTTCCTACAAATTCATACTTTTCATTTTTACTTATTTCTCTTTCAAAATAACTTTTTTGATTTTCTAATGAATTTTCTTGGTCTTTACTATCTGTTGATACTCTACAATATGCTACACATTTAATCTTTTCCATCTAAATCACCTTTCCTGCATTAATTTCATATTGTTTAACAAGTTTATAAAATGTAGATTTCTTTAATTGTAAACTGCCGAATGCCTCTACAGCTGTAATTTTATTATTCTTCCATTGTTTATAATATTTTTCCCACTCAACAGGAAATTCAATTTTAGGTCTACCAAATTTTATTCCCTTTTGTTTAGCTATTACTATTCCTTCTAATTGCCTTTGTCTTATATTTTCCCTTTCTTTTTCAGCTACAAATGCTAATACTTGCAATACTAATTCACTAACAAATGTTCCAAGAGTATCTTTATATTGCGTTGTATTAAGTAATGGCATATCTAATACTATAATATCAGCCTTAATATTTTGTGTTATATCTTCCCATTCCTTTTTTATTTCTTTGCTATTTCGTCCAAATCTATCAATAGATTTTATGTAAAGCAAATCTCCTTTTCTAAGACATCTTTTTAACGCTTGATAATTCTCTCTGTCAAAATCTTTCCCCGATTGCTTATCAATAAAGATATCCCTTTCAATAACTCCTTGTTCGTACATCTCCTTTAATTGTCTTGCTTCATTTTGGTCTTTACTGCTTACTCTTACATAACCAAACTTTTTAATATCCATTTATCTTTCCACCTTCCAATTGTTTTTACTTATAGTTTATATTTACAGTTTACTTGAAAACGTACAAAAAGGTCGACCAAACTTTATAAACGTTTATTTAATAAATTTTGTACTTTATAAACTAAAAATTATATGCCATTTTAGCGTTTGCTAAAGTATACTTATTTGCACACTTAGTTACATATTTATATACAAGTTTAGAAGGCAATTTTTTAATTAACTTTATAAGTTTTTTTGAAATTTGTATATTTTTTATAAAATCCTTTATAACCATCTAAAATACAGCGTTTGTCTTAGTTTTTTAATTTATTTAGCATATTAGTTATACTTAAAAAAATAAACTGCTTAAATAAAAAGAATAAGCAATTTGTTTTTTAGCCATTTATATTAATTTTTATAAATAATAATTTAACGCATAAACAATTATTAAATTATTGTATTAAGCATATGTGTAACATATATTTTTTAGTTTACTTCCTATTATATTGCAATTGTTAGCGTTTTTAAGCACACTGTAGCTATTTAAACATACAAATACTTAGCTAATAAAATACATTGCTTAAATTTAAGATTTTTATATTGACTCATCCAACAAACTCCTCTATGTATTATTTTGCTTATAGGCAATACATATTTAACAGAAAAGTTTAGCCACAAGAATTTTTCTAATGTTTTCTTTTGAATTAATGACAAAAAATAAACTGCTTAATTTTAAAAATAAGCAGTTTAAAATATTATAAAATCTATGTATTAACTTATATAAATTTATTTTGTTTTCATAAATAGATAAATTCCACCAAATAGTAATCCCCCTATTATAACTAAAACCAAAAATCCCCAATTAAATATAAGTGCCCAAATAGGTAATATCTTTTTTCTGTTTTCTTGTGTTAAATCAACAATAGCTAGTACTGTTGAAGGTATCGCACAAAAAAGAAATATTAAAGCCAATGGTCCTGTTTTTCCATTATTCTTTGCTGATATTCCAAATAATATCGATAATATTAAAGTAAATATTGATAAGACAAAAGCTGAAATACCCAGTGCAGAATGCTTTATTACTAATTTAGAATTTACATTCACCTCATTTATTTGCTTATTCATCGTTATCCCCCTTGTATTTTTAATTCAAGTAATCATTATTTAAAAAGTAATCTAAAACAATTTTATTTTTTTATCAACCTCCATTCAATGCAATATAAATTTTATAATTTTTATAACTGCACGTCCGCAGAGTGCCTCTACAACTATATTTTTAATACTCATATATTTATATTGACGATATGTTAAATCAATCAATATTACATTCTAAGAAATTAAATAAAAGCTTTTTTTACTTGCTTTCCGCATATTTATTACATACTAATATTTACTAACTTAGTTATATTACATACCTTTTTTTCTTTTATCATATTTATTTTACTATTGCTAGTACTTACTTTAATAACATGTCCTACAAAGAATGATAAGGTTTATGTTTTGGTAGGCGATTTTTTTACTAATGTACCTCTATATTTAATTATTAATATATCTTGCAATTAAAGAATTTTCATAATCTTATTTTGAAATATCGCTTTTGATATTCTTAGTATCATTATTTGCATCTTCAGTTACTTTGCTTAAAAGTTCATTTATATCTGAATTAACTTTCATACGTTCCTGTGATATTTGTGCTATTTTATTTTTTGTGTCATTATCTAATTTTTTAGATTTTATAGCACTAATAAATTCAGAATCTAACTCCGTTCTCTTTTTATACAATGCAGACATTTCTTGCTGTCTAAAATATGATGGTAAGTTCTCTATATTTTCATATTTCGTGTACAATTCTTTTTGCTGAGTATTAATACTTTCTAATTTATTTATTATATCTGTTGTAATGGTTTTACTATTAACAATTTCTTTAATTGCTTTTACTTGTTCAACATCTAATTTAGTAATCTCATTAATTATTATTGTATTTTGCTTTATAGCATCTGTCTGATTGCTAAGAGTACTAGTAGTATTCACACTCTTAACATCATTAGTATTAGAATTATCACTTTTTATATTAAAAGCCATAACTGCTCCTGATACCCCGATTGCTAGAAACATTATAACCATGAATACTAAAGCTACACTAAAAATTTTTTGATTCTTAAAAGCTTTAATCATCATAACTATTATCAAAGCAATTAATCCTATTGCTCCTAAAAAAAACATGCTAAATGATAAATAACGCATATTATGTTATCCCCCTTATGTAATACAATAAATAGTCAAGTTTGTTATTTATACCAATTATAGCGAATACAAAGCACTTTTTCAACCAATTTTATCTATTTTTGTTCTACTTATTCACTTTTGTTGGAATTTTTAAACACTTCAAATATCATTAACTTATATGGAAATGGAGTGTTGATAAAATGACTTTTGCTAATCGTTTAAAGGAACTAAGAATACAAAACCAGCTAACGCAAAATCAAGTTGCTGATAAATTAATGGTAAGTAGGTCTACTATTGGAAAATATGAAACTGGTTTAGCTTATCCAGACTTCGAAAAACTCGTTGCATTAGCAAATTTATATAATTGTTCTACAGACTATTTATTATGTTTAAGTAACAGCCCTAAAAGACATTCTGAAATACAATTAAAGCTTGTCGATAAAATTGTTACCTTATCTGTTTCGGAAGGACTTATTTCAAATATTAATAATGAAAAAGAATATGACAAACTTTATGAGGATATAAAAACTGCATATAAGACTATAAAGCTAATAAAACGTATAGTTATTAATCCATCTACAAATAAATAATCTTCTAACCATATTTTATTTTTATTTATATTACTTACTATATAGTTAACATATTTAATATTTAGTACTGAATTAGAATAGTGCATTTTTTAAGTTTGGGGCGATTTTTTCAAAATCGCTTTTTTTCGGCTTCGCCGTGTATTTGTTCGCTTGCTTCGCAAGCTCTCAAATACATCATATCTTTATAATTTTTTTGTATTTAAATAAAGTTGTAGCTATAGTATAAATGATTTGTAATAAGAAAACTAATGAAGACAAATATGTATTTCTAGAAATTTCATTTTTTTATGTGTAGGCATCTGATAAGTTCCTCTAGGTATATAGCTACCCCTATACGATTTTAAGTTGGCGGAAAAGTTTAGCACATATACTTTTTCATTTTTTTAAATAAGAAAGTATATTAGGAAGTTTTTTAACCTCTACACTTTCACCAATTATTATAGGGTTAATACCTACCTCTTCTAATTTTTTCTTATAACTTCTAAATGTATTTCTATTATAATATTTCTTAACAGTTGATACATCTGAACTATATATCAGCTTTTGAAAATCAATCAATTTATTTATCATATTTAAAGTATATTTCTCTTTTAATATTTTCTCATTTTCCTCTATAGTAAAATAATCACCTCTATATACTAGTGGCTCTAAAATTTGTTCAAAAAGAATTAACCTCATACAATCATCAAAAAAATTTTTAAGTTCTATTGTCAAACCATATTTATTTATACAATTTTTTAAATATGGTCTCATAATTTGTATTTCTATCCTTAATGTGTTTAAGTATTTATCTAATTCACTGAATTTCATTTTCTTTCTTAACTCTTCCTCTTTATTATAAAAATTCAAATTATAACTTACCCCTTTATAATATACAGACGTTTCAAATGTTTTTTTCTTTTTCTTTCTGTATTTATAATCTAATTTTTTCAATATATCAATATATATGTCTATATGTTTTGTAACAATATCAATTTTATAATCTATTCTAGATAAATTTAAATTTCCAAAGTCTATTTTATTAGATAACACTTTATTTATAGATATCTCTATTGCCTCTACAACGCTAAAATAATCATCATTAATTATTTCAAATTTATTTAATACTTCTTTAGGATTTACTGTAATAAATAGAAGATTACTTTTAGTGATATATGTATATCTAATACCTCTACACTTAGGATTTTTATAATATATAAATATTTCTTTCTCACTTTTATAAGTTCTAAACGTATTTTTTATTACTTTCCTATCTTCTCTAGTAGCTTCATAAAAAAATTTTAATGTATCTATCATTTTTATTTACTTCCTGTTAATAAGTTTATTGAAGTAAATTTTAAATGCTTATTTATTTAATTTTTTGTGCAGTATTTTTTATTATTTATAGCAATGTAAATTTACCTCTAGATTCTTATACAGTTTTTTTATGCTTTTTTTATACTGACTTGAAGATAAATATGATTTTATCAAAATATTCTATCTTTTTTAATAAAATGATATTATTACTACATATAATTTGCCACTTCACATAGAAGACGATATAATAATAGTATAGAGAAATGAGTACACAATCTATTTTTTTATTTCAAAAAAACTGGGTTATGTGCTAAAACACAGTTTCTGTTGGTAGTCAGAACCTATATTATAATATAGCAGTAACCTGCCCTCCTGGGGTTGTCCATTCTCTGTGAATTTATATACTACAGGAGGATTTAATTATGATAACAATAATTAAATTAACAGTTCTTTTTGATGATCCATTTTGGATTGGTGTCTTTGAAAGTATTGAAAATGGCGAATATAAGGTATGCAAAGTCACCTTCGGCTCAGAGCCAAAAGACGTGGAAGTCTACGAGCTCATACTGAAAAATTTCTATCGTCTAAATTTTAGTTCGCCAGTATTGTCTGATGACTTTAACTCATCAACAAAGAAGCCTAATCCTAAAAGGCTTCAAAGAAGCATTAGAAAAGAGGTTGATGTTAAAAGCATAGGAACTAAAGCCCAAATGGCAATACAATTACAGCATGAACAAAGCAAAATTGTACACAAACAAAAATCAAAAGAACAAAAGGAGCAAGAAGAGCAAAGAAAGTTCGAGTTAAGAAAAAAGAAAAAGCTTGAAAAGCATAAAGGACATTAACAATAAAAGTTCTTTATGAAAATCATATGTCTTAACTATATATTATGAATTTTTTCCTATCTAATAATGCTCAGAAATAACAAGTTAAAAATGCTATTAACACTTTAATACTAATAAATATATATTTTTGATAAATATATTTATTTCATTATAGTATTACAGCATCATCTTAACTTGTTATTTTTTTATCATTCCTTATTCCTAGAGTTACCTTTTGATTTAAATTCACAAAACTTATTGTCTTAAAAACTCTTACTTGACATAAAATACTAACATGTTATCATAAAACTATTAGCTAAAAGCAATATACATATAAAGGGGATATTACAAAAATGATGACACTTGATAAATTTGAAGAAGCATATGAAATCGTACAAAAAGTAATCTTAAAAACCAAGTTAGTGTTTAGCGACTATTACTCAGATATTACAGGAAATAAAGTTTACTTTAAGCCTGAAAATATGCAAAAAACGGGGGCGTATAAAATCAGAGGGGCATACTATAAGATTAGCACGCTTTCAGAGGAAGATAGAAACAAAGGTCTTGTGACAGCTTCTGCTGGCAATCATGCTCAAGGGGTGGCTTATGCTGCCAAAGCCTACAACACAAAAGCAATAATTGTAATGCCAACCACTACTCCTCTAATGAAAGTTAATCGCACAAAAGCCTATGGCGCAGAAGTCATTTTACACGGAGATGTTTATGACGAGGCTTGCAATTACGCCTTAAAACTTGCTGAAGAAGAAGGTTATACTTTTATTCATCCTTTTGATGACTTAGACGTAGCAACTGGTCAGGGCTCAATAGCAATGGAGATCATAAAAGAATTACCAACTGTTGATATAATCTTAGTTCCAATAGGTGGCGGCGGACTTGCTACAGGTGTTTCTACACTTGCAAAACTTCTAAACCCTAATATAAGAGTTATAGGGGTAGAGCCTGCTGGCGCAAACTGCATGCAAGTTTCTTTAAAGAATGGAGATGTAACTACTCTTCCTTCAGTAGATACAATAGCTGATGGTACTGCCGTTAAAACCCCTGGTTCTAAGATTTTTCCATATATACAACAAAATCTCGACGATATCATAACTATCGAGGATCACGAACTTATAGGAGCGTTCCTAGATATGCTCGAAAATCACAAAATGCTTGCTGAAAACTCAGGTTTATTAACTGTAGCAGCTTTAAAACACTTAGATGTAAAAGATAAAAAGATTGTATCAATTATAAGCGGTGGTAATATGGATGTAATTACCTTTGCATCCCTAGTGCAACATGGTTTAATAGAAAGAGAACGTATTTGTACAGTTTCTGTTTTACTTCCAGATAAACCTGGAGAATTAACCAATGTATCTAAGGTAATTGCTGAAGCTCATGGTAATATAATCAAACTTGATCACAATCAATTTGTAAGCATTAATCGTAACAGTGCAGTTGAACTTGATATCACAATGGAAACCTTCGGACATGATCACAAAGAAGCAATTATTAAAGCTCTCAAAGATAGCGGATATAATCCTAAAGTTATTCAACCTAAAATGATTTATCAATAAAATCCATAAAAATCTTAGTTGCCTGTGAAGTCATAGATTTCACAAACATGATATTTAATGCTAACATTATAATTTTCTTAATATAACAAAAAACATTTAAAGAATTTATTCTTTAAATGTTTTTTGTTATATTAAGTATTTCTTTTCAGCCTCAATTACTTTACGAATAACATCTATACTTCCTAATATATCATTACTTATATTTAGCGAATGGTCAGCTCCTTCTATTTCAATCATCTCTACACCATTAATTCTTTTTATTTTTTCAATAGATTCTATATTTATTAGCGGATCATTTGTTCCACTTATTACTAACGAATTTTCCTTTATTCCAACTCCTAAAGTATCATCTATAGGCGTTAAGTAAATATGCTTAACTTCATAACCACTACTCTCATCACAAAGTAGAGTATGTACAATAGTTCCTATGCTTTTAGATATGAATACTATCTTGGTGTAATTCCCTTTTAATGCTGATTTAAAGATACATATAGATTCCTTTATTAAGTGCTGGAACTCCTTTTCTATAAGCAAGTTTTTTCTTGCAATCTGAAAACCATATTCTAAAGAAAGAACATCATAACCTAACTCTAGAGCTAATTTCTTCGAATAATCTAAAAGAGGTCTATCTAATGTATAGCCAATTCCTGGCATCAACACAGTTAGCGTTGTACTAGATTGACTTATTACTTTACTTTCTAAATTAACTCCCCAATAAGAATTTATTAACTCTTCATTCATAAATTTAGTGTTCCTTTCTCAAACTTAATTAAATTCAATTCTCTTTAATTTCTTCCAAAACGCTCTTAACATCAACCAATTCCTTACATATTTTAAACGCTAGCTTCTTTGTCTTATCATCTAATATCTTCATATCTGGAACATGAACTCCTGCCATACTCGCCGCATGGGCTGCTGTTATTCCAGCATCTGAATCTTCAACAACTAAGCAGTTATTTGGTTTAACATTTAGCCCTTCTGCTGCTCTTAAAAATATTTCTGGATCAGGTTTAGAATTTTCAACTTGATCTCCACAAACTATATAATTAACTTTTCCCTTTATTTTTGCTCTTTCCAATAATTCAATGGCCCTTTGTCTTCTTGTTGAAGTAGCTACCGCTATTTTATAATTTTCATTATTTAGGTAGTCTAATAGTTCATGTACTCCAGGCTTGATTTTAACACCATTTTTATCAGTAAATTCCAATGCTAATTTAGATTTTTTCTTATATATCTCATCGAAAGGAAAGTCCTTCCCAAACTCTTCCTGCAATGCCTCTTTTATACCCTCAACATTTCTTCCTATGAATTTTACATAAATCTTTTCATCCATTTCATATTGATAATCTTTTAAAACTTCCTGATAACATTTGAGCGATATTCTTTCCGAATCTATTAATACCCCATCCATATCAAATATTACTGCATCTACCTTTTTCATACGTATCTTCTCCTTTTTATGAATTACTACCAACTTGTCTATAATAATTAATAAATGCCTTTTTAAATTTATTCAAACTTAAAAAGACACACTTTATTTAATATTACTTAAAAATTATGTACTGCTATTCTTTATATATAAAATTCCTTACTCTTTCCAGTAGCATGCTTAAAGCAACTGCATTACAACCACCCTCTGGAATTATTATGTCTGCCCTTCTCTTACTTGGATCAACAAACTCCTCATGCATAGGTTTCACTGTACCTAAATATTGATTGATTACAGAATCTAAATCTCTTCCTCTTTCTTTTACATCTCTTAGCAATCTTCTTATTATTCTAACATCACCAGCTGTATCTACAAAAACTTTAATATCCATCAAATCGCAAAGTTCTTCATTTTCAAATATTAATATACCTTCAACTATTACAACTTTAGCTGGTTTTACTTCTACAGTTTCGTTCAATCTTGTATGTTCAACAAAAGAATATACCGGATGATATATTGTATTTCCCGCTTTTAATTGTCTAAGCTGCTCTATTAGTAGATCTGTATCAAAGGAATTAGGATGATCATAATTAAGTTTTTTTCTTTCTTCCAAAGAAATTCCCTCATTAGATTTATAATAGTAATCATGACAAAGAATTACTATATCATCACTAAAAGCTTCTCTTATATTTTGAGCCAAAGTAGTTTTACCTGATCCGCTTCCTCCAGCTATGCCTATTATCATTATATCTTGCATTTTTTCCTCCATAAGTAATCTAATATAATTATACTTATAATTAATTTTAATAAATACATATTACTACACTTATTAGATTTTATTACAAAATAAAAAAAAAGACAACTCCTATAACTGCGATATCAAATCATATACTACAGTTAATAGAAGTTTATTTTTTACTAACTTTATTATAAATGTTAGCTCATCACAATACATTTTTTTGTAGTGGAGATGACTTTTTATATAAATATACTGTAAGATTTTTATTTTCTTTATTAACATTTTTCAGGACAACAGCATTTTCGTTAATGTTTTCATTATCTCTATCATCAAAGAACTCAATTGCTTTATTAACGCTCTTAATCTCTCCATCACCATTTTTATAAAGCACAGAAAATTTTTCATTAAAACTTCTATAATAATTATTTACTCTCGTATTTTTATGCTCATCCCTATTATATATTTCACAGTTTATATTATTATCATTTTCAAAGAAAGTAATTTCACTATTATCTATTATAAGTTCTTCTTTGTTATCTATATTTGTTTTATCCTTGAAAGTTATATTTTTTAAAGCAAATTCAATATTTGTTACTAAAGCTTCATATTTATCTAACATGTTTACCAATTGTTCATACTCAACGATATCTTCTCCATATTTAACTTTAAAATCATTTAACATATCCTCTACTTTACCTTTATTATATATCCCTTTAAAAGATAAATCCTTTGCTATTTCATTTACTATATTATTTATGCTTTTATATTTAATAAACTGCAACATTCTAATAATAAAAAACATAGACAATATACAACAAGGCACTGATATTATCGGAAAGTCGATTAACAAAGCTCCAAGAAATATTAAAAATATAAAGTTTCTACTTGCATCTTTATATACTGCAATTCCTTCCAAAAACACGGGATTATAAGCCAAAATCTTATCAGCAAGTAAATTCTTATTTTTCCGTTTTATTTTTCTTTCACTTTTTATAACTTTTTTATTATGAACCCCCACGCCAGCAACCCCCTCTTTTCTGTAATCATTTCCTTAATTTTACATCACATATTATTTATTATCAAGCTGTTGTTTTACTTATATTTCTATATTTTTTTACATTTTTTACATTTAATTTATTTTTTGTATTATTATTACTTATCATAATTTCTTTAAATATGTATTTTTCAATTTACTTTTTACCTTTAATTGTCATATAAATTTTTACGTTATATAGTTATCAAAAAATTAATATTACATTCTAAAAAAACACAAATATTATTGACATGAAATAATAGATATGATATATTTAAGTTTTATTTTTTTTAATAATGTGTTATAATAATAGAACAACCATTTAAGGAGGTGTGTTTTTTGTTTTTGATAGGAGATAAAGTCGTTTATCCAATGCAAGGCATAGGCACTGTTGAAAGAATAGAAAATAAGATTTTTTCAGGAAATACCAAGGAATACATAATAGTAAAGATTACGTCAAATAATTTAGAAATTATGATTCCAAGTGATAAGGCATCTAACTCAAATTTAAGAAAAGTTTGTGATAACTCTACCTTAGATCATATATTGCTCACTCTTGAAAATAAAAGTAGTGAATTTGAACTTGCATCATCCAAGGAAAGATATCAAGCTAATGCAAAAAAAATAAGATCTGGATTACTTAAAGATAGTGCAGAAGTAGTTTACGATCTAATTCTTATGAATAAGAAAAAATCACTTAGTTCAAGTGAAAAACAATTATTTAATACTGCTTACAAATTTTTAGTTGAAGAAGTTTCAGTTATAAAAAATATTAGTGAAATTGAAGCTACAAGCTTTTTAAATTTGAACCTTAATTAATTTTTGTTTAGATTAACTATTACAAAATAACCTATATACTGAAAATAGATTTGAATAAACCTGCTAAATAATATAGGTATAATTAATATATTATTTAGCAGGTTTATTTATTTTCTATTTAATTAATAATATAACTAATATTGTTATTATTTTTTCTACAGCTTACGAATAATATTGTATCACTTAGCAAAAAATTAATATGTAAATTTATTGTTTAAGGGAGGTTTTTATTATGCCAAAAGATAGTCAACCTGATAACAAACATGCTAGAATGGAAAAATGCAATCATCAAACTCCTATAACTCAAGAAAATATGAACCACAATCCAAACAGAAAAAGACATTCAGTTAAAAGAGAAGGAGTTCAAAATGACCATATAAATTAGTGTATGGTTTGTCAATTAATAGTATCCTATATATACCATAAAGGTATCAATTATACCAATATATAATAAAAAAGCTATAAGAATAATATCTTATAGCTTATCTTTGCAAACAGAAACTATCTTCTGTTGTTTTGTTGCTTTCTAGCTCTTCTACAATCTGCACATCTTACAGGATCATTTTCGAATCCTTTTTCTTTGTAGAATTCTTGTTCTCCAACTGTGAATATAAATTCTTTTCCACAATCTTTACATACTAATGTTTTATCTTCCATTTTCAATTCCTCCAAATTTAAAGACTTAGTTAAATAATACTTTCTCATAAGGAGAAATTTTAATATAATTAAATCTTTGATATATTTTTTTATTCCCTTTAGGAACTATTTTAGTATATCATAGCTCCCTTTTAATTGCAATACTTAATTTTAATTATTTTCTTCCTATTCCTTTTTCTGTTCCTCACTGTTAACAAAAGAAAGATTACTAAATGAATTGGTTATAATATATCTATTATCTCCAACTTTAATAAACTTCATTTCCACTGAGTCACCAGCCTGAGTTAATGCAACCTCTCTAGATGTCTCCGTTGAAACCGAGAAAATATTTTCATTATTTTTTAATTTAATGTCATAAATACTCGTACCTTCTTTAATAACTAGACCTATCCTTTCTACTTCTCCTCTTATAACTTCTTCCTGATTTCCACTTTCGAGAGAAATATTAGTATTGGTTAATCCCTCTAAATATTTATTTAAAGTAGCTTGAAGTGTATCTCCAACTCCTACAGTGTTATAATTTTTTACATTCACCATGGCATATTGCTTAACTAATCCATTAGAATCTTTCAGCGTCATAAAATATGTCGGCTCATTTTGTATGTTTATCAGATATGGAAAAGTAGCTTTATAACCATACTGTTGTACTTTTCCTTCTGCTGATCTCATGCCTGCTTCTTCTGTAGCACCAGCCGTTTTATACATTTTAGTTTCTCCGGTTCTTGTATTTGTAAGCAAAAATCCTACAAGTGATTCATCACTTCCTACTGACGTTATACCTGTATAATAGTAGCAGACACCCTTATCGTATATAATATTCATACCATCTGTTGTTGTCTTAAGTTTATCTTTATCCGTAAAATTCAAAACACCATGAACCAATTCTCCCCATTTGTTAATATACCTATTAATATATTTCATCGGCTGTATTCTGTCTACCCATTCTGGTAGATTATCAATATTATAAATAGTTGATTCACCTGTCTGAGCATCCATCACTAATGCACCTATGGCCTTTTCTTCTGTAATGCCCACGCCAGTATCATATCTTGTAATGACCCAATATGGTCTGCCGCTGTCATCTAATTCAAAAGTATAATCTGTGTGCCCTGCTTTCATATCTCTAAAGTAAGCTGCTCTATTTAAATCACTAAGAAAATATGCAGAATTTAAATATTTAAGCCTAATATCTTTTCCATCAAGCTGGGTAACCAACTCTACATCATTTTGATTTGTAGCACTTACCTTAATATACCCTATCGTTCCTTCTCTATTGCTAATCCATTTAAGAAAAGAAGAATGCTCAAGTGGTCCAACATAACACAGTTGACCATTTACACTTTGTAATGTCAATTGACCAACACTCACTTGACTCCCAAGACTAGTAATTTCACCTAATTTCTTATCAGCTAGCTTGTATGCAAGTTCTTTATCAATAATAGGCAACTGGTTTATATCAATATATTCTATTTGGCTAGAAAAATCCATTTCTTCTATATTTCCTATTAAATTCCTATGAGCATTATAACTAATTAAAGGACTATATATGATAATTGCACCAACATATAACAAGGCAACAATAATTGCCGTAGATATATATTTTTTATTTCTAATTAATACTCCATATACCAGTGTACACGCCACAAATATTCCTGTTATTATTAAAATATTAAGACTTAAATCTAAAACCATAGAACTACTAAAAATTAAGATTAGTCCTATAATTAAGTATGCGCTTAATAATATCTTTGAATATCTAATTAAATCTCTATTATTACCCATCCTTTTCCTCCACACTGTATTTTATTTCTTTTGCTTAAATTATAACACAAAGAATGGAATTAAAAAGCCTCTGTATTTATGAAGCTATATAAATACAGAGGTTCATATATTATTAAAAGGTAATATTTCTAATAACATAGCATATAAAGTGTGGAAACTATATTACTTGAATACTTAGATATATGCAATAGCAAATTATTCCTCGCACTCTAGAAACATTCCTTTTGGGGGCAAATAGTTTAAATTCTCATTTTTCACTTCCTATAACAATCAAAAAGAGATAAATAAAGTCCCATCAATTGTTTGAAACCTCATTATCTCTAACCTATTAAATACACTAATATAGTAACAAATATTAAATTTATATTCAACATTTGTTTAAAACTCTTAAAAAAAGTAAGTAAAAATATCTTTTTACTATATTATCTTAACTTTTTTTCACATATACTTACATTATAAAAGAAATATTTTACAAGCATATACATGTTGCAATTCATACTTCACAATGTATAATTTATAATTACTGTTAAAATTCTTGTAATATTTTTAGAATTACGATGAAGGATTATTTTTGCAATATAATTAAAATCTATAATTTTAATTATAGATATCTGAAAATTCTATATTAATTTTTTCAATACAATCTCCGCCTATAGAGCTGCAAAGCGAATATTGCTCTTCTGCATTTTTTACTAGTTTGCATGGGATATATATAACAAATTCAGTGCCATAATTTATTTTACTTTTTACAGATATTACTCCACCATGCAGTTCAACTAAGGACTTTACAAGAGAAAGTCCTATTCCACTTCCTTCATGATCTCTAGCTAGAGATTTATCTACCTGTATAAATCTTTCAAATATCGAATTTAATTTATCTTGCGGAATACCTCTTCCTGTATCTTTAATTTTTATACAAATTTTATCATAGCAATCTTCAATACTAACAGTTATTTTTCCACCACTTGAAGTAAATTTTACTGCATTTGATAGTATATTCAAAATAATTCTTTCAATTTTTTCCGGATCACATGACATAATTTTTTCTTCCACGTTCGTATCAAATATAAGAGACAGTCCCTTATTCTCAATATAGTCAGCCACTGATAAAGTTATATTCTCTATAAGAGCGATAATATCAATATTATGTTCATTGATATTAAAATACCCAGAATCAATTTTTGTTATATCTATAATATTATTAATAAGTCGTAAAATACGATAACAATTCTGTTTCATTATTTTAGTATATTTATATTTATCAATACTTCTATTTTCAAATATACAATCTTTTAACCTAAGTTCATGTATTTGCAGCGCCGAGAAAATAACACTAATCGGTGTTCTTAATTCATGAGATATATTAGAAAAAAATTCTGTTCTTATTCTGTCGTATTCCTTAATTTCATATAATTTTTTCCTCTCTTCTTCAACACTTTTTTGCAATTCTTCCATACGCTTTTTCTCTGTCACATCTATGGCTACTTTCATGAATAATTTATGTCCATCCTCTAAATCCCCAATATATGCTGAATAAAAATTGCAAATTCTTATACTTCCATCATGTGTCCTTATAGAAAACTCCCCATTGTTTTGCCTTTTCTCTGAATTAAATAATTTTTTTATATTTGTACTGCTCAATTCCTCTTTAAAAGCCTCTGAAATATCTGCCCATTCTGAAATCATTGGAATATCTTCAAGTCTATATCCGGTAATATCACTCCATGATCTATTGATCTTCTTTACAAATCCATCTTCGGTATATAACATTATTGGCACTGGTGCCTCTTCTATAGAATGCCGTAATTGTCTCTCACTTTCCTTTAACGCTTCCTCTGTTCTAGTTCTTTCATTCATTTCTTCTTCCAATATAATATTGAATTCTTTTAACTCAAATGTTATATCATATAATTGATTGTCTTTTTCAATAACTTCATTAACTAAATCACTATTTCTTTTTAATAAAATCCTATTCCAACTCTCTAATTGAGTAGATATTGTATCATAATTGCCTTTATGAAATTTTATCTTATGCTCCATAAACTTAATTCTTAAATGCATTTCAATTCTATTTATGACTTCCTCATATTCAAGTGGGGTGCTTAAATAATCATTTCCTCCAACAATATATATTTTATTTCTATCAATTGCTTCTCCACATGTGTTTATAAAAATAATTGGAACATCTCTTAAATCCTCTTCTTTTCTCATAATTTCACATAATTGATACCCATTAACGGATTCCAAATTTACATTTATTAGAATTATATCTGGTATATTTTCCTTTATTGACTTTACAATTGATTCACTTTTTTTCACACTTTTTATATTTACATATCCTCTATAATTAAGAAATTTTATTAATACCCGTGAATCTTCAAAGTATTCATGAACAATAAGAATATTAGCTTTATAAAAAAAGTTTTCTAAATTCTTCATTACTTATAGCCTCTCTTCAAAACATTGTAATATTCCATAAAAAGTATATATTTAAATTTCCTATCTTTTTCTCAGTTTATTTTCCTGACTTTAAATTAAAAATTAGCATTGTAGATGTGTCATTTATATGACCTATATACTGTTCTCCATAAGCTGAAAATCCTATAGTAGGAATATCTTTAAATATTTTAGCATATTCATCTGACAAATTTTTCTTTTTTAATTCCAACGTTCTATGTATACATTGAAAATTTATAATCCCATCAATTTTTCCTAATTCACTGGCTTTATTTTCAATTGTCCTTCTTGTATCATCAATAATATTTGTAGCTTTTAAAAGTTTAACCTCCATTCCTTCAAGTATATTACAATAAAACATCATACTTGTCCCTATAACTCTCTGAGGTGATCTTATAAAAAAATCATTATCTTCAATCATCAATCCTAGCGGGTTACTCATAAAATATTTTGAAATTTCTTCAATATTATCAGCTTTCACAGCATCTGCATATTCAAGCGCAGCTGGTCTATTATTAAATTCAATTACTTGTCTTTTCTCTTCGTCCACTTTATTTGCAACGAAGCTATAGTCCAAAGATTCAAAACTTTGTGTTTTTATAACACTAAACTCAGCATCATCGCTTATCCTTATTAAAATTAAAGCTACTGAATCTGTAGAAGTATATCCATTTACAGAAACATAGGTCTCTACAAACTCATTATTATCCGCAGCTGAACCGCCAACAAAGAACACATTAGTCCTATCACCTATCAGATCCATTATTTTTTCCTCTTTCATGCTTAATCCATCTATTAATGTTATACCAACAAATTTTTCTGAGCTCATATTATATAAACTTTCTTTATAGTATTCTTCAAAAGAAGTAAAAGCAAGCTCTAAATTTAAATTTTTCTTTATATTTTCAACCAATTCAACTTTTATATCAGAAATGATATTAGAGTTAATAGCCATTGCAACAATGGAATTATCCAACATTTCTCCGCTTGCAAGTTCTCCTGCCGTAGAGCACCCTATAACAATGCATCCCTTAAATTCTTCTTCCATAAGTAAACTTATCTTTTGTTGATTATAATTAGAAGATGCAAAAAATATTACTAATTTTATGTCGTTAATATTTAATTGATTTTTTATATCCTTTACTGCATCCTCCTCCGTTATTTTACTTGAGGATGATGATCTTATACTTTTTTCAATATTATCTAAATTATTTACATTTAATTGCCTAGCAATATCAAGAAGTTTATTAATTATTGTCATATCATCTGGAGAATTTATATCAAATTTATTGGGATTAATTCCTTTTAGAATTAATTTAGCTATAGTCATTTCCGTAATAGCAGGATTCCCTTTTGATCTTTGTTGAATGATTTCGTCAATCATCTTTTTTATTTTTCCGGGCAAAAATGACCACCCCTTTCTTTCCACTAAATAAATAATCTATTATTCAAATCGGCTCATATATTGTCCAATTTTTCAAATATAAAGTAATTATAACATATTTTTTCTATATTTTACTTAATTTTCGTATCATATTTTTTAAGATTTTTCAAAAAACTTTTAATTAAAAAAAATGCCACTTATTACATTTAATAAGTGGCATTAACATTAATCTTTACTAGAATATTATCTATTTTTCCAACAAACGAAGCTGTATGTTCAGGCTATAATTTATTTAAAATCCTCTATTCTTATTATGTTATCTATTTTGTAAACAGATTTTAAGCTAGTAATTTCTTCAACCGCACCATCAATTTGAGCCTCACTAGTTCTGTGAGTAACTAATACAATAGTTACCTGACCATCTTCTTCGTCACCTTTTTGTATCACAGACCTTATACTTACATTATGTTTTCCAAGTATTGCAGTAATTTCTCCAAGAACCCCTGATTCATCCAAAACAGTTGCTCTTATATAAAATTTACTTTCAACTGAACCCATGTCTAAAATTTCTCTTTCCCATAGGTTATTCTTTACTACTGGATTCGGATTTTCTGTTTCAACATTATTTCTTACAATAGAAACAATATCACTCACTACCGCACTGCCAGTTGGAAGATCTCCTGCTCCTCTTCCGTAAAACATTAAATCTCCTACTGCATTTCCTCTTATAAATACAGCATTGTATGAATCATAAACATTCGAAAGCGGGTGTTTCTTCGGAATCATTGTAGGATGAACTCTAAGTTCAACTTTGCCATTAGTTTCTTTTGCTATAGCAAGTAATTTAATTCCCATTTTAAATTCCTTAGCATATTTCATATCAACAGCTTCAATTTTTGTAATTCCTTCTCTATATACATTTTTCACATCTATCTTGGACCCAAAAGCTAATGAAGCAAGTATTGCTAATTTATATTGTGCATCATACCCTTCAATATCTGATGTAGGATCAGCTTCAGCATATCCTTTTTCTTGTGCTTCCTTTAATACGTCATCGAAATCAGCACCTTCAAGTTCCATCTTACTTAAGATGTAATTAGTTGTTCCATTTACTATTCCATAAAGAGTTTCTATTTTATTTGCAGTTAAGCTTTCATCTATTCCCTTTATAATTGGAATCCCCCCAGCTACACTAGCCTCATAACTAAACATAATTCCGTTTTCATCAGCTTTTTCAAAAAGTTCATCTCCACCAGTTGCTAATAACATTTTATTTGCAGTTACTATATGCTTTTTGTTTTCCATGCATCTTAGCATATACTCTCTAGCGGGTTCCATTCCTCCCATGACTTCAACGACAATTTTAATGCTACTATCTTTTAATATTTCATTAAAATCAGTTGTTACAAGTTCGTCCGATATTTCAATACCTCTTGGTTTATTTTTATCTCTAACAAGAACTTTTGCTATTTCTACTTCATATCCACATCTTTTCATAATTTCTTCTTTGTTAGAGTTTAAAATCATCCAAACACCACGACCAACATTCCCCAATCCTAGTAGTGCTATTTTTACTTTTTTCATTCTGCGCCCCCCTTAAGTTACGACTATTATAAATAATAGTATACGTATTTATTATAATTCTTATATTAATTTTTGGCTATATTTTTTTGTCTAATATTTTGTACGTCAAATAAAAAATTATTACTTATAATTCCACTATTCGAAAATGTTTTCTCAATAAAAAAATATTTTATCATGTTATGTAGCTGCAATTTAAATAAGAAAATTACTTTTTTATCTCTAAATAAAAATTGGCACGAGTTACTTGTTGATACGGATATATCCATAAGACTCCTATTCCAAAAGTCAGAATTGACATAATCCACCACCCAACAAAACTTAACTCAAGGAGTAACAAGCGAATCTTATATTCCCTCATAATTGATAGACTCTGCTTTAAACATTCTATTATAGACTTATTGTTATCTTCACATAATATGAAGAACGCTTGTGAAAACATAAGCGAGACTATAATACCAGGGATTATCAAAAACATTGTTGCAATAGATACAGTTAAATTAATCAATATCCATAATCCTAAGGTCTTAAAGTAAATATTAATGCCTACAAATAAATCATTAAACTTTTCCTCATTATTACTGAATGCCAAATTTAATACAAATTTGCATGTTCCTAACGTAGCCATTCCACCTAAGAAAACACTAACACATTCACCAATAGCAGTAAGAAGACCTCCATCTGGTTGAAGCAACTTCATCGCAACGTAAAATCCACTTATTATTATTAAACTTACAAATAAAGTTGTTATTGCTATTCCCCATTTTCCTTTTAATTGTTTTTTCGACTTTCTCTTTAGTTCAGATATCTTCATTCTAAATCCTCCAATCAGAAATTGTAACAATATTATATTCTATTAAAATCCAGTCAACTTATTTTAAAAAAAATCCAAATATAATTGGTAAAAATATTCCTGGCAACAAATTTGCAACTTTAATTTTACTTATCCCAAGCATATTAAAACCAAGTCCTACGATTAACAGACTTCCTACTGCTGACATATTAGAAATTACATTATCAGTGAGTATTGTTGAAAGTCCTCCTGCAAGCAAAGTTATACTTCCCTGATATATAAAAATTGCGATTGATGATAACATTACACCTCCCCCAAGAGATGATGCAAATATTATTGATGACACTCCATCTAGTATTGATTTAGCAAAAAGAGTTGAGTTATTTCCTTGTAATCCACTTTCAAGAGACCCCACCACTGCCATTGCTCCAACACAAAATAATAAGCTAGATGTAACAAATCCTTCTGATATGGATATTTTATCGTTAGAATTATTTTTCCTTTTTCCATTTATTTTTCTCTCAATCATATTTCCCAAATCATTTAATCTTCTATCAATATCTATAATTTCTCCTATAAGAGCACCTAGTGCAATACAGATTATTATTTGCAATGTATCTTTTCCCTTGAGAGCACCAGATATACCTATGTATAATACACATAAGGCTAAACCATTCATTATTGTGCTACTAATCTTCTCAGTTAATCTACCTTTTACTATTACCCCTATTAAGCACCCACCTATTATTGCTAACGAATTAACTATTGTTCCTAACATTTTTCTTCCCCCAACTTTTTTATTATTTTATTTTCCGATTAATTATAACATATATGACTTATTATCCCTACTTTGCGATTTATAAATAAGGAATTTAATTTCATGAATTTAGCTAATTAAACTCAATTACCAAAAAATACAACGTGTCAAATAAATTATCTTGTACAAACTAATTTATGAAATCATTAATATAGATTTCTAAATAATATTATTCCATTGGAATAGAAAACATTAAGATAATTTTCATTCGTATATTATATTTATTGTATTATTTTAGGTTAACTTTTATCAAAGTAAGACCTTATAGGAGATGATAATTATGGCAAGAATGAGAGAACCTAGATTCAAGTTGTGTAGGCGCTTGGGATTAAATGTTAGTGGACATCCCAAAGCTATGAAAAGAGCCAACAATGGTAGTTCACGGGCATATTTTAGCTAATGATAAAAAGGTAGATATTCCTTCTTATGAAGTAAATATAGGTGATATAATTTCTTTAAAAGAAAAATCCAGAAATAATGACTTGTTTAGGGATACTTTTTTATCAAATACTCTTAATACCTATCCGTATCTAGCCAAGGATCAAGATAATTTTTCAGGAACTCTTATAAGATACCCTTTAAGAGAAGAAGTTCCTATTGAAATCAATGATTCATTAATTGTAGAATTCTATTCTAAACTCTAACATAATTAATCATAAATTTAAAATGTATTTTTTTAAATATTATGATAACATCGAGAGGAGGAATTTATCATTGGAATTTAATATAAAACAAAATACTCTTGAAAAAAGACCTTATAGAAGCTTTTCTTTTTGGGAAGAAAAAATTCTAAATGAAGAAAATTTATGGGAGGGTTATTTTGATAACAAAGAGATAACTAACACCTCAAAAGTAATTTACACTGGAATTTTTGATCTTGAAAAAAACATTCTCCAATGCGGTTGGGCTGCTTATCCTTGCGGCTATAGTCTATTAGGATTTTTGCAACATGTATTCTTGCCAACATCTTTTTTTACTTGGTTTGACCGTAAATCTGATGGTTTTCTCATTCCAATATCAGATTTTGATACTGTTATTAATGAGACTTTAAAATACAATGATTCAAATATGGATTTAACTTCTTTAAATTCAATGAAAAATTCATATGATTTTTTGAATAATTTTTGGGACTGCGATTCTGAATCATTAAACCAAAAATTGAAGTCTTTTTCTAAAAAGTTTAATGCGACTTGGAATAACATTCCTAACCAAAGGCTATTTATAGAAATTTTTGATGACCCATGTGACATATTTAATTTTGTAAAGGACTCTATATCATGGGAATCAAAAGAATTCATAGAAGAGGATATTTCTATGAGCTTAGAGGCTCTTAAATTCGCCTGCGATAATGCAGTTGAAGAACCACTATTAAGCAGGAGGCTTATTGATATTCTAAATACCAATGCTCCAATACTCTTCTAATAATAACTATTTGTAAATTGACACAAGACAATTAAAAGTCTTATCTATATAAATTAATCCTATATAATAATATAAACTTAAATAAAAACTCTTATACTTTCATTCGTATAAGAGTCTTTTATAATTAATTAATTCTATTCTTTATCATTTTTTTCTTCTTTTGGTAGTATTGCTATACCAAGTTCAGTTAATTGCTTTTCATCAACTATATTTGGTGCTTCACTTAAGTAACAATATGCATTTTGGTTCTTAGGGAATGCAATAACATCTTTGATATTTTCTGTTCCTGCTAAGAACATAATCATTCTATCAAGACCAAATGCTAAACCGCCATGTGGTGGTGGCCCAAATTTAAATGCTTGTAATAGGTATCCAAATCTTTCATTCACTACTTCATCTGTTAGTCCAAGTGCTCTAAACATTCTTTCTTGAAGAGCTGTATCATGAATTCTTATAGAACCTCCACCTAGTTCTTCACCATTTAATACTAAGTCATAAGCCTTAGAACGTACGTTTCCTGGATCTGATTCGATAAAATCTAAGTCTTCATCCATTGGTGCAGTAAACGGATGGTGACAAGCTTTATATCTTTCTTCTTCTTCACTATATTCAAATAGTGGGAATTCAGTAATCCATGTGAAATTAAATTCATTCTTATCCTTAATCAAATCAAATTGCTTAGCAAGTTCTAATCTTAACGCACCTAAACTTTGGAATACCACTGAATTTTTATCTGCTACTATAAGTATAGCATCTCCAGTTTCAGCATTCATAGTTTTTACTATAGAATTCGTTACATCATCAGTTAAGAACTTAGCTATTGATGATTTAACACCATCTTCTTTAATTTGAATCCAAGCAAGGCCTTTAGCCTTGTAAGTCTTAACAAACTCCCCTAATTTATCTAAAGGCTTTCTTCCAAGGTCTGCTCCACCTTTTAAACATAGAGCTCTAACAGATCCACCAGCTTCTATTGCTGATTTAAATACAACAAAATCTAAATCCTTAACATCTTCTGTTATATTAGTTATTTCCATGCCAAATCTTAAATCTGGTTTATCAGATCCGTATTTTTCCATAGCATCTTTAAATGTCATTCTTTTTATTGGAAGCTGAACATCTACACCTGCTACTTTTTTAAATACATGAGCAATTAATCCTTCGTTTACTGCCATTATATCTTCTTGTTCTACAAAACTTAATTCCATATCAACTTGAGTAAATTCTGGTTGTCTATTCGCTCTTAAGTCTTCATCTCTAAAGCATTTAGCTATTTGATAATATCTATCAAATCCAGATACCATTAATAACTGCTTAAATATTTGTGGTGACTGTGGAAGCGCATAGAACATTCCAGGATAATTTCTTGAAGGTACTAAGTAATCTCTAGCTCCCTCTGGAGAACTCTTTGATAAAATAGGAGTTTCTACATCTAAGAAGTTATTTTCTTCTAAATAATCACGTATAGCCTTTGTAGTTTTACTTCTAATTTCAAATATTTTGTGCATATCAGGTCTTCTTAAGTCTAAATATCTATATTTTAATCTGATATTTTCTGCAGCGTCTAAATCTTCTTTTATATATATTGGCGGAGTTTCTGATTCTGAAAGTATCTTTATATTTTCACATTTTAATTCAACAAAACCAGTTGGCATATTTTCATTAACGCTTTCTCTTTTAACAACTTCCCCTGTTACTGCTACGCAGTATTCAGATCTTACTCCTTTTGCCTTTTCAAAAGCTTCTGCATTAATTTCCTCACCAAATACAACTTGCATTATACCTGTTTTATCTCTTAAATCAACAAATTCAAGTGCTCCAAGCTTTCTGTTTCTTTGAACCCATCCCATTAATGTTATTTTTTTACCTACATGTTCTTCTCTAGGTTCACCGCACATCATTGTACGTTTTAATCCATTTAAAGATTCACCCATTACTAAAATCCTCCCTTAGTTTAACTTATTCTTATTTAACTATTTTAGCTATTTCCATCAAGTCTTCTAATGAAACTTCAAAAATCTCACCATCGCTCATTCTTTTCAAATTAACTTTTCTATTTGTTAATTCATCTTCACCTAAAATAGTAGTAAATGCTGCTCCTAATTTGTTTGCATACTTCATTTCAGCTTTCACGCTTCTACCCATGTGATTTATCTCACACTTCACACCTAAAGCCCTTAAATCACTAGCCAGCTTAAAAGCATACTTACTTTCCGCTTCTCCTCTAGCACCAATATATAAATCAAATAATTTTTCTTTAGGTATTTCTATATTTTCTTTTTCTAAAGTCATAATTAATCTTTCAACACCCATACCAAATCCAACTGCTGGCATATCTGGTCCACCAAGTTCTTCTATAAGCTTATCATACCTTCCTCCTCCACATACAGTAAAATCAGAAGTTAAGATTTCAAATATAGTTTTTGTGTAATAGTCTAATCCCCTTACGATGCCTGGATCTATTGTATAAGGAAGTCCTAAGATATCTAAATATTCTTTGACTTTATTAAAATGTGTACTACACTCTTCACAAACATAATCCAATATTATCGGCGCATTTTTAGTAATTTCATGACATTTCTTCTCTTTACAATCCAATATTCTCATAGGATTTTTTTCAAATCTATCTTTACAAGTGTCACAAAGTCCATCATAATTATCAGCTAAAAATTTCTTAAGCGCTTCATTATATTTAGGTCTACAACTTGGGCAACCTAAATTATTTATATTTAAACTTAAACTTTTTAATCCTAATTCTTTTAATGTATCCATAGCGACTGCTATAACTTCCGCATCCATTGAAGCTACATTTGAGCCAAACACTTCTAATCCGCATTGATGAAATTGTCTAAGCCTTCCTTTTTGGACATTTTCATATCTAAACGCTGGTGTAATATAGTATAATTTTGTTGGCTGAGCTTCGTTAAATAATCTATTTTCCACAAATGCCCTTACTGCTGATGCAGTTCCTTCTGGTTTCAATGTTATACTTCTATTTCCCTTGTCATTGAAAGTATACATTTCTTTCTGAACTATATCTGTTGTATCCCCAACACTTCTTAAAAATAATTCTGTGTGTTCGAACATCGGAGTTCTAATTTCTCTAATTCCATATGTTTTAGCAACCTTTCTAAAGGCACTTTCTATATAATGCCACTTATAGGCATCTTCAGGCAACATATCCTTGGTGCCTTTTGGTGCTTGCATTTCAATCGCCATTGATCTTTTCCTCCTATTTGACTAAACAAATTTACAATATTCTAATTTATTACAGTTAATTATGTATACAATGTATCAAGCAACGCTTTCTTTTTCTCAATCATTTCATCAATTCTAGATACATATTCATGAAGATCTTTTAAGTTTGGAAATCTTTCAAGTCTATCTTCCTCTAAAAATATCACTTTACTTACAGCTGCTGCTCCCAGTGCAATTACTGTTTGTTTTTCCTCAATCATTTGAATATTGTATATACATTCTTTGCCTTCTTTAGCATAACCTAAATTCTCCATATTTCCAACCATATTTTTTTGCCTATACATATAATATGGTGAAATACCTAAATTTTCTGCCAGATTCCTACTTTCTTCATACATTTTTATAATTTCATCTTGGGACGTAATTTGTATTCCTTTTTTCAAGATAAATTCTTCATACATTCTAGACCCTCTTTTAAGCGCTAGGCCATGAACTGTAATGCTATCAGGTTTTAGTTTTATTAACTCATTCTTAGTATGAATGACATCTTCATGCGTCTCACCTGGAAGTCCTATTATTATATCCATATTAATATCATCAAATCCAAGTTCTCTAGCCATTTTAAATTTTTCTTTTATATCTGCTGAAGAATGAGTTCTACCAATTAAATTTAAAGTTTTATCATTCATTGTTTGGGGATTAATACTTATTCTATCTACTCCATACCCTTTCATTGTCTGAAGTTTATTTCTAGTAAGCGTATCTGGTCTTCCGCATTCAACCGTAAACTCTTTTATATTATCATCCTTAATAAAACAATTATAAATTTCTTTCATGATTATGTTGAACTCTTCATCACTTACTGATGTTGGAGTACCGCCACCAAAATATACTGATTCGATATTAAGTTTTCTTTCCTTCACATATGAACTCATACCTTTTATCTCTTTAATAAGTGCCTCTATATATGGCGTTACCATCTTTTTATAAACACCTATAGGATTCGAAGTGAATGAGCAATATAAACATTTTGTTGGACAAAATGCCATGCCTATATATATAGCTATAGTATTTTTATCCTTATTAACTATTTTCTTCTCAGCTTTTGCCACATCTATACAAAGTCTAGCTTTATCCTCATGAGCCAAGTATTTTTCTTTAAATATTTCTATCACTTCATCTTCAGTATTGCCTTCTTCAAGCAATTTTAATGCTATTTTAGATGGTCTGATTCCAATTAATATTCCCCAAGGATAAATGTCATGAGTTACATTTCTAAGGCACAGAAAAAGAAATCTTCTAAGAGAATTTTTAATATCTTCTCCTAAAGATTCTTCTACATAATAATTATTATATTCAAACCTTAAGGTTTTCTCATCAATATAAACCATATAATCTGCATCTTCTGCACTCACAAATTTAATTTCTCTCATTGAGTAATATACATTAAATAATTGGTATACTTCGTATCTAAATTTAAAATCATTTAAACTAACTTTAACTTCCATCGTTTCTCCCCTTAAAAATGTGCAAATTAATGCACATTTTCATTTTTATAAGAATGGATTATTCCTTTTTTCATACCCTATTGTAGATGCTGGACCGTGTCCAGGATAAACTTTAACACTATCTCCCAAAGGCAATAACTTTTCCTTTATATTTTTTATAAGCTGTGCTCCATTCCCTCCTGGAAAATCACTTCTTCCAATAGATCCTTGGAAAAGAGTATCTCCTGTAAACAGTTCATCATTTACTAGGAAGCATATACCACCTGCTGTATGCCCAGCTGTCTCTATAACTTTAATTATATTATTGCCTAAAGATACTGTATCTCCTTCTTTTAAATATTTTGAAGCTTTTGGCAGTGATCCAAATACAAACTCGTCATTTTTCATATATTGTTCTTCATTTTCACTTATATAAAAAGGAATATTGAGTTTATTCATTAATTCAATAACTGCTCCCACATGATCCATATGTCCATGTGTCAAAAGAATAAATTTAGGCTTTCCATCCAACTTACTAATCTCTTTTTCTATCAAATTCGGCTGCCCACCTGGATCTATAATTGCAAGTTCCTTGGTGCCTTCATCCATTATCAAATAACAATTTTCTTCATACATTCCCGCTATTAATGTTTTTATAATCAATCTGAATTCCTCCTAAAAATTTCTCTTACTATCTAATAATATGGTAACAGGCCCATCATTATTAATTTTAACCTTCATGTCTGCTCCGAATTCTCCACATTCAACTTTTAAGTTTGATGTCTTAAGAAGATCTAAGAATTCTTCATATAGCTTTTTAGCCTCTTCTCCACCTTGTGCGTCCATAAAATTGGGCCTTCTTCCTTTTCTACAATCACCATACAATGTAAACTGAGATATCACAAGTATCTCACCTTTAATATCCAATAGTGACAAATTCATTTTATCATTTTCATCATGAAACACTCTCAAATTGATAATCTTATCTTTTATATATTTTAGGTCTTCAAAAGTATCATCCTTAGATATTCCTATTAATACATTAAAGCCTACACCTATTTCACCAATTATATCTCCATCAACACAAACGCTAGATGAGCTCACTCTTTGTACAACTGCTCTCATGTTATCTCACCTTTCTGATATATAAGATTCTAACTATTTACTCTATATACATCTGTTACACCTTTTAATCTTTTAAGTCGCTTCATTAAATCCTTCAGACTATCGACAGATGTAATTTTTATTTTTACGTTAATTAGCGCCGATCCTTGCTTTGCTAAATTCGCATTTACAGCACTTAACTGTAGTTTAAGCTCTGTTATAACACTCATTATATCTGCTAGCAATCCATCTCTATCATCCGCTACAACTTGAATTTCCGCAAAATAAGATGTACCTTGTGCTGATCCCCAATTAACTTCTACTACTCTATCTTTGTCTGTATCTATAAGGTTTTGCAAATTACTGCAATCACTCCTATGGACTGATACTCCTCTACCTTTAGTTATATATCCTAAAATTTCATCTCCAGGAACTGGACTACAACACTTAGCAAACCTGACCATAAGATTACTTTCACCTTTTACTGTTATTCCATATCCATTAGGTTCTGGTTTTCTTGCTGTTTTTGCAATTTGTTCCTCGATATTCTTATTTAAAATTTCCTTATTTTCTTTTTCCTTGTTTACCTTATCTACACCTATCCCATTGTCTTCCTTCAATCTTGCAATAAGAGTAGATACAGAGAATCCTCCTATACCAATTAAAGCATATAAATCATCCATAGAATGAATATTATATCGCTTAACTAATTTTTCATAAAAATCCCCTTTAGCAACGTCAGCATAGTTAACACACTGTTTCTTTAATTCCTTTTCAAGAAGTTCCTTGCCCTTTAGCATATTTTCTTCTCTTTTAGCCTTTTTAAACCAAAGCTTTATTTTGCTCTTAGATTGATTACTTTTTGCAATGTTTAACCAATCCATATTAGGTCCCTTAGCATTAGGCGAAGTTAAAATCTCTACAATTTCTCCTGTCTTGAGAGTATAATCTAAAGGAACTATTTTACCATTAACCTTAGCACCTACGCACTTATTTCCTACATCAGTATGTATTCTATATGCAAAATCTATAGGCGTAGCATTGCTGCATAAATTTATTACAACACCTTTTGGAGTAAATACAAATACTTCATCTGAAAACAGATCTATCTTAAAGCCTTCAATAAACTCCTCAGCATCTGATGTTTCTTTCTGCCATTCCAACATATCTCTAAGCCATACTAGCTTCTTTTCAAAATCTTTTTGCTTATCTTGCTCTCCTTTGGCGTTATCTCCCTCTTTGTATTTCCAGTGAGCTGCAATTCCATATTCTGCTGTTTTATGCATTTCAAAAGTTCTAATTTGAATTTCAAAAGTTTTGCCTTGTGGTCCAATTACAGTAGTATGCAATGATTGATACATGTTTGGTTTAGGCATTGCTATATAATCTTTAAACCTTCCTGGAATTGGCCTGTAGATAGTGTGCACTATTCCAAGGACACCATAACAATCCTTAACAGAATGCACCAAAACTCTAATAGCCGTTAAATCAAAAATTTGCTCTATGCTTTTATTCTTACTAACCATCTTTTTGTAGATACTATAAAAATGCTTTGGTCTTCCATCAATATCCGATTCAATTCCAGAATTTCCAAGTTTTTGTTTTAAATCATTTACTATGTCGTTTATGTAAGTTTCTCTTTCTACTCTCTTTTCGGCAATACTATCTACTAATTCATAATATTCTTTTTCATGTAAATATCTAAAACATAAATCCTCTAATTCCCATTTGATTTTAGACATCCCCAGCCTATGCGCTAAAGGCGCGTAAATATCCAATGTCTCTTTTGCTTTATTTTTTTGCTTTTTTGCTGGCATAAATTTGAGAGTTCTCATATTATGTAATCTATCTGCCAATTTAATAATTATTACTCTTATATCCTTTGCCATAGCAAGCAACATTTTTCTCACATTATCAGCTTGTTGCTCTTCTTTAGTTTTATATTCCATTTCTCCAAGCTTAGTAAGCTTCGTAACACCTTCTACGAGGTTAGCGATTTCTGCATTAAAAAGGCTGACTGTTTCATCATAAGAAAATTCCGTATCTTCAATTACATCATGCAATAATCCAGCTACAATAGTATTAGTATCCATACCTAACTCAGCCAGAATTTCAGCTACTGCTATCGGATGAATAATATACGGTTCACCCGATTCCCTTTTTTGGTCCTTATGAGCTTTTTCAGCAAAATCATATGCTTTCTTTACCATTTCAACATCAACATTATTACAATTCTTATCAATCTTTTCCAGTAATTTATCAATCATAAGGATTACGCTCCTTCTATATTAATTCATTTGAAGTAAGTATCTAAAACAAAATAACAGATCAGAAATTACAGTATAATTTTTAGGCAGATAATTTAGTAAATACTGATTCTTAGCGTTAGTCAATTTATCAGCATAAAATACAATCAAATTAATAAAGTATCCTGAATTCCGCTCCGCTTTTTTGAATATACCTAAATTCAAAGGCTGGTTTAATAACCAGCCTAACTTTTTAATAATTATATATTATTTTAGAATTATTTTCAACAATACATTTAAAAGAAATGGAATCCTTACCAATTATAATGCCCAGAAACAACTCTTAAAATATCTAAAACCACAACTTAGATGTCGTATTTAACTAATGATAGTACATCATAACCTTCTAATTTATCTTTTCCTTTTAATTCTGTTAGTTCTATTACAAAGTCAAGTGAAGCAACTATTCCACCTGCTTGTTCTATTAATTTAGCAACACCTTCCACAGTCCCTCCTGTTGCTAATAAGTCATCTACAACAGCAACTCTTTGACCTGGTTTGATTGCATCTTTATGAAGTTGAAGCTGATCTTCTCCATATTCCAATCCATAATTAACTGATATAGTTTCTCCTGGTAATTTTCCTGGCTTTCTTACTGGAATAAATCCTACTCCTAAAGCATATGCCACAGGAACTCCAAAAATAAATCCTCTTGCTTCAGGCCCAACAATTAAATCAATTTTTTTATCCTCTAGATGTTTAACTATTCTATTGATAGTTTCCCTTAAAGCTTCTCCATCAGCAATTAATGTTGTTATGTCCTTAAAACTAATCCCTTCTTTAGGAAAATTTTCGATTACCCTTATTTTTTCTTTTAAATCCATTTTAACTCCTCCATAGCATTTAATTTAACATATCATTTATGATTTAATATTAAACAACTAATAATTAATAAATATTGCTTTACTATTTGATTAACTTTCCATATACCTTATGGAATTATTTGTTTTAAGTCTATATAAATATTTAACAATTTGATCCGCTCTATCTTTATCATTTGTAGTTAAGAGCTCTAAAACAATTCTAGCATTATCCATAACCCCTACCGCGCCTATAGGTGGAATTATAAATTCTATTATATTATTTATACCATCATTATTAAACTCTTCCAAACTGTTAAATTCTATTATTGATCTTAATCCATTATTATTAGTATTCATCAGGAACTTATTTCCTTCTTTAATTAGTACTCCATTTTCTCCTTTTGATGGTACCTTTGCCCACTGAATACCTATAAGTATTAAATCTAAATATTTATTTATACTTTTCATATTATAATATATAGCAATAGCTTGCATAAGCTTAAAAGTAAGTCCACTTGTCGATAAGTTCTTATATCTGTATTGGCAACCCTTTTGGTTAGGATTTATGTAAATATAGTCATTAACAAGGTCACTTTCTTCATTTTCAAGAATAATTAAATCAATACCTAGTTTTTTGCATAGCTCAACTTCTTCTTTAGATTTTAATCCAACACCTAAAGTTATTAATAGTTCAGCACCTAAAAAATCTACGTTATTTTTTATATCTACCGAATTTATTCTAGCATCAGTTTCTTGCCTATCGTATATTAAATATTCTACATCAGCATTCAAATATCTTAAAACAAGAATTAACGATGAAACTGCACAAATCCCATCGACATTATATGTACCATAAACTACTATTTTTTGCCTATTATTTACCGCCAAAGCTAATCTCTCTATTGCTTTGTTCATACCCTTAAGTATAAATGGGTTATATCCGCTAATATAATTTGGACAATATATACTTTCCCAGAATTTACGCATGGTTTATTCCTCCATAAAATTAGAAAACACCTTTATTATAAATGATTATAATAAATTTTACAATTATTTTGTTAACAAATGAAAAAACCCCCATTGTGCTGGAGGTTT
>Ga0183101_1000460_pt1 | contig 41803 bp, 47 predicted proteins | sample Biomet3_FD_127790 | JGI IMG/M metagenome (GOLD analysis project Ga0183101, IMG submission 127790) | Microbial communities from bioreactor (seeded with sewage sludge) at LBNL, California, USA - Biofuel metagenome 3 | ecosystem: Engineered > Bioreactor > Anaerobic > Unclassified ... | reverse complement strand
TGAGGTGTTTTTATGTTAGGTAGCTGGCGTAGCCATTCTAATTATCAAAATTTTCTTCTATCAAATATTAAGGAATTTTACAAACTTAATCCCACTATCGTGGAGTACTACTCATCAAGTATTGAAAAGCTCTATAATTTAGATCTTGATGTTATAAAGCCATTAGTTAGTGAAACATATTCTCTAACTGGTAAACCTTCAAACCAACAACCTGAACTTTTTAGATCATTTATATTAATGTCTGATTTAGGATTTCATAGTCTATCAAAGTGGGTTAGGCACTTACGTGCACATGATATACTTTGTTCTATCGTTGGTGTTTCAAAATCAGATATACCAGGATTAGGTACTCATTATGACTTCATATCAAGGTTTTGGGGCGTGAGCCCTGAGACTGAAAAATCAGCTAGGAACTCACTTCATCCTTTTGTTTCCAAGCCCCGCAAAAAAACTTGGGAAGAATGAAAAACTGCCACCAAAACATCCTGGTGTTATTAAAAATTTAGTTGAACAGGCTCTCAAAGGACGAACCATCGAAACCCGTCCTGAAAAGCTGTTTCAACAAATTTTTGCTAAGTTAGCTGTTGAGCCATCCGTAAAACTCGGTCTCCTTGGTGATACCAAAAAGCTTGATATATCAGGAGATGGAACCTGTATTGAAACAGGCGGTAGCTCACTAGGCACTAAGACCTGTGATTGCATTAAAAAAGGTATCTATAACTGCAAATGTAATAGACGATTTTCTGACCCTGACGCTAGACGCGGTTGGGATAGCTATCACGAAAAATGGTATTATGGTCATTGCCTATATTTTCTTAGTGTTTATAATCCTAAACTTAAAAAGGATCTTCCAATATATTTTAGGATGGTTCAAGCCCAGCGTTATGATGGTGTTACTGCAATATTTACACTTTCAGAAGTTAAGAAAATGTATCCATTGTTTAACTTTGATAAATTTATTGCTGACGCTGCTCATGATAACTATCCTACATACAAGCTTCTTAACAAATGGAACATAAAAGCTGTGATATCCCTTAATCCAAAGGGTAAAGGCAAAAATAAATATGAGCCTCCCATTGGCTATACTAAGGACGGTGCTCCTATCTGTAAATGCAACCAACCTATGATATATGATTGGTATGATAAAGACAGAAGTAGAATCAAATATCGCTGTCCTTTAGTTAAAGGTAAAATTAGCAATTGTCCTCATAAGGAAGTATATTCTCCAAATGCCTACGGCAGAGTAATATATGTCAAACCTAGTGATGACCTACGGTTGTTTACTCCTATACCTAGAAACACAGACTTATGGAAACAAATAATGAAAAAGAGAACATCTTCAGAACGAGTAAATAAAAGGCTACTCGAAGATTATAATATGGAAGAAGCCCACTGCCGTGGTAAAAAACGTTGGTCTTGGTGGACATTAATCCATAGCATCAATATTCATTTAGATGCTCAACTATCTATTTCAAAAACTAATATATTGGACATTTTAGAATCAGCTGCAAACAAAGTGAGCTAATCTAAATAATTGTTAAATTTTTCAAAAACTTATCCTTGGATGAGTTAGCTTTGCTATACTCTTTTTTAGGAATAATAGCTTTCTATAAGAGTTCTATGCACAAAAATAACATAATCAATATTTTTGAGTCCGCTGGAAATTAGTTTCCGAGCTTACTCTTATAATATTGTTTGTGTTAGACTCTAAATATTGAATTCGATATTATTCTACAGCGTAAAGTTAACTTTATGTCAATACTTTTTTCAAAAAATCTAAAGTTATTATGGGCGGTTTATAAATGATTTATTAATAAAAAAATAGAACAATTGAAAATAATTCTTACAGCAAAGCACCCTGTGAATTCATAATCGAGAATTCGCAGAGTGCATTTCATTTTAACACTATGGTGATATGATATTTTAATCTTCCTGTGCGGAATTCTCCATAGACTTGGAATTATTTTTTTCATATTCAATATCTTATTACTCCTGACCGATTTCGATTTTCTTGATAATTTTTGCAGGTACACCGCCCACAATAACATTAGCTGGTACATCCTTGCTCACAACTGCACCGGCAGCAATGACAGCTCCATCACCAATGGTCACGCCGGGAACCACGGTTGCATTTGCTCCAATCCAGACATTATTGCCAATCACAATGGGCGCAGGATGCATAGTGCTGCGTTTTCTCGGATCAATATCATGATTTAAGGTAGCCAACACCACATTGTGCCCTATGAGAACACCATCACCAATAGTAATGCCCCCTTGGTCTTGAAAACGGCAACCCGAATTGATAAAGACATTCTCTCCCACAGAGATATTCTTTCCACAATCTGTATAGAAAGGTGGGAACATAGCAAATGTTCTATCCACCGTTTTACCAATTAGCATGGAAAAGAGTTCTCGAATTTCTTCCGGAGTATGATATTGTCCATTCAGATCAGCTGTTAACTTCAATGCCTCCTGCGACACATGATGCATCATTAGGTGTAATTCAGAACCGCCTACAACCGCTTCTCCTCTATTCAAGTGTACTAATAAATCATAGATGTTCATAACGTATCCTCCTTTATTTTACTGCAGACATTCTTTCTAGTTTCGTTTTCTTATTCATGCTCTTTGTTTTGCTTATGGACTACTTCTGTTCCAGCTTCAATTGCCGTTTCATAGTACCATATCTTATAGTTAATGGTTTCCATCACCTTATTTAATTCCTCCATCTGCTTTTGAACAACTTCCTTTCTTTCAAGAAAAATCTCTAGCCGTTCCTTAAGCGTGCTATCACCCTCTCCGCACAAATCCATAAACTTCTTTATGTTCTTTATTGGCATTCCAGAATTTTTCATACATGTTATGATATTCAGTACTTCGAAATCTGCATCCTTAAAAACCCTGGTGCCATTCGGCTTCTTATCCACAAATGGCAAAAGCCCTTCTTTATCGTAGTAACGCAGAGTTGGAACCGTAACTCCCATTTTCTCTGCAACTTGTTTAATCGTATAATTCATAAGGCACCCCTTTCTTCACTGAGTGATTATTAGTCATAATTAACTGCATCAATAATTATATCATAAGGGATAAAGTTAACTTTATGTCAATATCTAATTCTAAAAAATCATTTTTTTATTACCTTGAACATGAGCTCTAACTTGATTTTCACATCCTCCCAACGCACTAATAATACATAACGTAACTAATCTTTTTCTAACAAAAGCCCCTCTACACTTTTAATTTCAAACTAAGTGTAAAGAGGCCTTAATCTATAATTTTCTATTTGGGATGGAAAAATACTAATCATGCGTTCTTTTTAGTTCATCTTCTTTCGTAACTACTGATTGTTCATATCTTTCTATTTTATAATCCAGACGTTCTATTGTTTTTTTCATATCTTCCATTTTTTCTATCAACTGTTTACGTTGTTCAATTAATAGCACTTTTCTTGCTTCAATAGTTTCATCACCCTGTTGAAACAGCGCAACATAGTCAATTAATACTTCAATCGGAAGACCTGCACTTCTCATACATTTGATAAATTCGACCCACCTGCAGTCTTCTTTCGTATAGTGCCTGATTCCATTTTTATTTCGATTTACACCAGGAATCAGTCCGATGCGTTCATAATAGCGAAGTGTATCCGCTGAAAGTTCATATTTTTTACTTACTTCTGCAATCGTCATATGAATTCACCTCCTTTTTGACATTATAGCACTTGGAGTCTACTTCAAGTCAATAGTTTCTGATTTTAATCATTAACTTATAACTTATTAATTATACTAGCATTATAAGCTGCACCAAATCCATTATCTATATTTACTACAGTCACACCACTAGCACAACTATTTAACATCGACAATAAAGCTGCAACTCCTCCAAAGCTGGCTCCATAGCCAACACTTGTCGGAACTGCTATAACAGGTTTGTCCACAAGTCCACCTATAACACTAGCTAAAGCTCCTTCCATTCCCGCAATCGCTATAACAACTTTTGCTCCTCTAATAACATCTAATCTTGAAAAAAGTCTGTGTATACCAGCAACACCAACATCCGTTATTTTTTCAACTCTGTTTCCTAATATTTTAGCAGTTTCAAATGCTTCTTCTACAACAGGTAAGTCAGAAGTACCTGCTGCAACAATCGCTATATAACTCTCTGTAAGAGGCTGTTCCTTTTTCTTAATAGTTATTGTTCGTCCAAGTTTATTATATTCTGCCTCAATGCATATTTCCTTTACTGCATTATACATTTCTTCATTAGCTCTAGTTCCTAATATATTATTATTTTTTGTAAGCATAAATTTAATAATATCTCTAACTTGATCTACAGTCTTTCCTTCACAATATATTACTTCTGGATAACCAACTCTAACTTCTCTATGATTATCTATTTTAGCAAAACCTAAATCTTTAAAAGGTAAATCTTCTAATTTTTCAAGAGCTTCTTCCACATTTATCTTATTATTTTTAACACCTTCCAATAAAAATTTGATTTCTTCTTTATTCACTAGCTTTATCCTCCCAAAATTCTTAATTACTATTTATTTTGCTCATCTAAATTTTTCGTTATAGTTTCATTGAAGCTCCCTACTCTATATCCTTGTAAGTCTAATGTTACATATTTTTCCTAAACCCTTGAGATATTTTATTAATTCATTATACTTTTCATTGTTTATCATTTATCTTTCCGCCTCTCACCTAAAACATTAATTTATATCTTGTTTGTCCGATGGCTACCCGCTCTAATACTCCCATTTTCTCTAAAATAGGAGTAAAGAGCGGCTACGCCCCTGGATTCGTTCAACTAGGAATCAGTTGGGGTTGTCCCCCCATCTGATTCAAGTTTCACTTCATAAACTGCCTTATATACCTTATCTATAGGTATATTTTTTTCTTTTGCTATAGTTTTGCATTCTTCATATTCTGGTTTATATTTCACTAGCTTTCCTTTATAATAAGATTTCTTTATTGTAATATCTCCATACTCTGTTTTTACTTTTGAAAACTCTCTATTTAGCATTATTTTTTCAACTCTACATTTTCTAACACCTATTGAAGTTGTTTCTTGAAAAATAATATCTAAAACATCTTTTTCAGTTCTTTCATTAACTGATACACTTAATTTTATCGCTGGTCTTCCCTTTTTCATAAATATAGGTGTTTTAACTACGTCTAAAGCTCCTACTTCGAAAAGTTTTTCTTCTACATATCCATAAATTTCTGGATTCATATCATCAATATTAGTTTCAAGTATATACTGATACTGCTCTTCTACTTTTTCATAACTTTCCTTCTCACCTAAATATACTCTTAAAACATTTGGAATTTTTAAATCTCTATGACCTATTCCATAGGCAATCTTCTTAATTGAAAAGTCAGCCTTTTGAGTAAATTCTTCAACGTTTGCTGCGAGTATTGCTGCCCCTGTAGGAGTAGTTGTTTCAAACTGCACTATACCAGTATTTATAGGAATATTCTTTAGTATTTCTGTTGTTGCAGGAGCTGGGACTGGCATAAGGCCATGAGCACATTTAACAAATCCTCCTCCAACTTGAACGGTCGATGCAATAATTTTATCAACATTTAAATAGTCTAAACAAATAGCTGCTCCCACCATATCTACAATTGAATCAATAGCTCCTACCTCATGAAAATGTACTTCATATAAGTCTTTTCCATGAACCTTTGCTTCTGCTTCTGCAACCTTCATAAACATATCTAAACTAAGCTTTTTGACTTTATCACTTAAATTGCTTGAATTTATTATTTTCTCTATATCCTTCAAGTTTCTATGATGATGATGATCCTGATTGTGATTGTGAACATGCCCTTCATGACTGTGTTCATGACCATGATTATGACCATGTAAAGCTTGTCCTGAAATATGTGTCTCATCATCCAATCTATCTTTTAATATAACGTCTACCCTAGTTCCTGTTATTCCAAGTTTCGCAGACCTTTCAACTTTTATTTCGTATTCAGAACTTAAGTTGATTTTTGAAAGTTCCTTCACTAAATATTCTTTAGGAACTCCTAAATCTATTAGTGCTGCTAAATTCATATCACCACTTATTCCACAAAAACAATCATAATATAAAATCTTCATTTTTATTGCTCCTTTTCACTGTTTGAATTATTTATGATCAAAAATATTTATGGTAAAATTCTTTAGAATATACATTCCTCAGAATTTTACCATATTCGGATATAATTATATCAATTCATGTCTATTCAAATAATCCCTTAACATTTTTTAATTCTTCACGGATTTTAATTCCTTGTGGACAATGCCCTTCACATTTACCACACTCTATACACTTATCTGGCTTTTCTGACACATCTACAAATACATTATAGTGTCTCTTAAGTTCTCCCTCTGTTTGTGGTGTAGCAAGCATATGATATTGATTGTAAAGAGTAAAGTTCTTAGGAATATTTACTCCTGCTGGACAAGGCATACAATATTGACAACCTGTACAGTTAACTTTTGTTCTTTGTTTATATACTTCTTTTACATTATCTATTATTTCTAATTCTTTTTCTGTTAGAGAGTTAGGTAATGCAACACTCGCAATTCTTAAGTTTTCATTGATATGATCCATTACGTTCATACCACTAAGTACTACAGATACTTCTGGATGATTCCATACCCATCTTAGCGCCCATTCAACGGGCAATCTTTTAATTTCCCCTTGTTCAAAAGCATTTGTAACTGCTTCTGGAAGATCTCCAACTAGCTTTCCACCTCTAAGTGGTTCCATAATAACAACTCCCAGACCTTTGTCTGCTGCATATTTTAATCCTTCTGTTCCAGCTTGGAAGTTTTCATCTAGATAATTATATTGAATTTGGCAGAATGACCAATCATAATAATCTACTATTTCTTTAAACACATCTAAATCATCATGAAATGAAAATCCTGCATATCTTATTCTTCCATCTTTAATTGCTGAATTTAAAAACTCATCTATTCCTAATTTCTTTAAATTCTCCCAACCACCTCTAGTTAAAGCATGTACTAAATAAAAATCTATTTTATCCGTTTGTAGGCGTTCTAATTGTTCATTTAAATACTTATCCATATCTTCTCTATTCCTAATCAACCAACTAGGAAGCTTTGTAGCCAACTTAACTTTTTCTCTATACCCATCTTTCAAAGCTCTACCAACAAATGGTTCACTTTCTCCGCCACTTGCCATTCCAGTTCCATGATAAGGATATGCAGTATCTATATAATTAACACCTTCATCAATTGCATGATGAATCATTTCTATAGCCTTTTCCTCATCAATCTTAGTAACATCTCCACCAATAATAGGTAATCTCATACATCCAAAACCTAAAGCTGAGACCTTTTCATTTGTTTTGCCTAATTTCCTATATAACATATTAATTCCTCCCAAATAAATTAATTATATAATAAAATGATAATGATATATCATTTAAATCGGTAGCTTAGAACCATTTTTCATCTATTTCAAATTCATTCTATCACTTGGAGTTAACTCCAAGTCAAGTATTTTTTTCATATTTTCCATTCTTTTTATAATATCCTTACACTACTCTATTAAGAGTTCTTTTTTAGCCTCAATGGTTTCATCCCCCTGCTCAAACAGCGTAACATACTCAATCAATACTTCAATCGGAAGACCTGCATTTATCATGCATATAGATTATCTCAGCAAAGAGGAAGCATCTAGAAACTTCAATTTCGTATTTGAACTTATTCAGCAGGCCATTGATGATGAAACAATCATTAATGTAAACCCTAGTTTAATTAACTATTATATGTTTGGATCAGTACAGGCATTTACTAATTTTTTTGAGGATAACCCAGATAAGCTTGAAGAGCATATAGATATGGCAGTTAGAATATTTTGGAGATCTGTTGCCAATATATAGGAAAATTAGATTTACACAAAGAATATTTATGGTAAAATTCTTTAGAATATCTATTCCCCAGAATTTTACCATATTAAATAACAACGCTTATACCTTTATCAACGATATGTTTTAGACCTTCAGTTCTGCCCTATATTTTTTAAAAAAGTTTTATAGTCCTCATAGTTTCTCTTCAAAAGATTTGGCGTATCAAGACCATATGGACAATGAGCCTTGCAATTGCCACACTCTATGCAGTCTTCAATTTTTTTCATCTTAGCCTGCCCTTCTTCTGAAAGATGTCCTGCAGCTGGAGATCGGCGAAGAAGCAATGACATTCTTGCACAGTTGTTAATCTCTATACCTGCAGGACATGGCATACAGTATCCGCAGCCACGACAGAATTCACCTACAAGCTCTTTTCTTTCATTTTCAATATATTCTTTAATCTCAGTTGTCATTACAGGAGGATTTTCTATATACGAAATAAATTCATCAAGCTCATTTTCTCGTTGAACTCCCCAAATAGGTAAAGTGTTGTCAAACTGAGAAAGATATGCATAAGCTACATCACTTCTTGTTATAAGTCCACCAGCCAACGCCTTCATACATATGTAACCCACATTCTTCTCTTTGCATAGATTTACTAAATCCTCTTCTTTTTTATCAGCAAGATAACTAAATGGGAACTGTAAAGTGTCGTAAAGTCCAGATTCAACAGCTTCTACAGCTACTGGAAGTCTATGGTTTGTAATACCTATAAAACGAATTTTCCCTTGATTTTTTGCCTCTAACATAGCCTCATAAAGTCCTGTTCCATCATTTGGTTTAGGGCAAAGGCTTGGATTATGAAACTGATAAATATCGATATAATCTGTTTTAAGCACAGTAAGGCTATTTTCTAAATCACGCCAAAACCCCTCTACAGTAGTAGATTGTGTTTTTGTTGCAATAATTATTTTATCTCTAACATCACTTAAGGCAAGACCTATTTTATACTCGCTATCAGTATAACTTTTTGCTGAATCAAAAAAATTAATGCCATTATCATAAGCTTTTCGGAGCAACTTTACTGCTTCCTTTGTAGAAACACGTTGAACTGGAAGAGCACCAAATCCATTTCTGTTTACTGTTATTCCTGTTCGCCCCAATGTAACATTTACCATATCGTCATCACCTTTCTTATAATTCCATAAATATATTAGTCATTTAAAGTTTGTAGATATGTTTTCTTCTCGCTCAGGAATATAAGGCTGGCTTTGATGCCAGCCTCTTTACATTTTAATAACCCTATGCTTCAAATGTGTCAGCTACATCCTTTAAACATTTTGTAATCTCAATATGCTGAGGACATTCTCTTTCACACTGTTTGCATCCAATACAGTCTGATGCTTTTCCATATGTTTTTGTATAATTGCTATAATATACTCCTTGTACTGAAAAACCGGCATTCAGTGCTCGCTTTTCAGCATTATATAGTGCAAAGTATTTTGGAATAGCAATATTTTTAGGACATCCTTTTACACAATATTCACATGCTGTACAAGGAACTGCAATTGATTTATTAATAATATCAACTGCCTTTTCAACAATATCATATTCTTCCTTTACAAATGGTTTGAAATCTTGCATATAACCTGTATTATCCGACAATTGTTCCATATTAGACATTCCACTTAGAACCATCATTACTCCTTCATGGCTGGCTGCAAAACGGATTGCCCATGATGGTACAGACATATCATGATGATATTCTTTAAACAATTTTTCTGATTCTTCAGGTACATTTGCTAGAGTACCGCCTTTAATTGGTTCCATAACAATAACTGGTTTGTTATGCTTTCTTGCAACTTCATAACATTTTCTAGATTGAATACTTTCATTATCCCAGTCAATATAATTAATTTGTAATTGAACGAAATCCACTTCTGGGTGAGCAGTTAAAATCTCATCTAATAAATCTGCATTATCATGATAAGAAAAACCTATATTTTTTATTTTTCCTTTTTCTTTCTTTTTTTGAATAAATGCAAAGCTGTCAAATTTTTTAGCTATCTCATAATGTGTTACTCCTAAATTATGAAGAAGATAGTAATCAAAATAATCCACACCACATTTTTCTAACTGTTCGTCAAAAATTCTTTCTTGGTCTCCCTCTTTTTTCAAAAACATAGTTGGCAACTTTGTTGCTACTGTAAAACTGTCTCTTTTATGACGTTTTACTAAAGCCTCTCTTAAAGCTATCTCACTCTTAAACGCATGGTACATATAAGCCGTATCAAAATAAGTAAAGCCTCTTTCTAAAAAAATATCCACCATTTGATTTAATGTATCCATATCAATACTTGCTGGATCATTCTGGCTATTTACTGGTAAACGCATGAATCCAAATCCTAATTTTTTCTTTTCCATATCTGTATTTCCTCCTAATTTTTACTTATTTCTCTAAATAATTTGATTAATGCAGGCAAGTACGTTCAATGTATGTTTTGCCTAACTTTCTGTACTTCATAATAATTATCCTTCATTCTCTTAATTGTTTTTATTGAATTTCAAATTATTTCTCCCTGCTATCTAAATTCTACCACTTAGAGTAAACTCCAAGTCAATAGTTTTTTTATTTTTTTCTAGCCTTTATCCGCGCTGATATTCACATCAATTCCATTGTTGGTCATACAAATAGCATTAATGCAGCTTATACTATTATGGACCTGCTATTCAATTTACTAAATCGCATGAAAATTAGTCCATTTTCCACTTATATATCGGTATACGAAAATGATTGCCTTGACAATCCAATAAATAAACATAGCCACCCATGTACCGAACATTCCCATATTAAAATAAATACTCAGCAGATAAGATAGTATATTAGCACCTATGATTCAAGTTTCACTTCATTCAACAATTTTATAATACATTCTTGCAGTTAGAGAAAATACAATTGCATAAATTGCTGCGAAAACAAGGATTGTCACTACAGTGGAACGCATAAATAAGGATACATTTGTCAAATTGAAAACAGCAAGCAGCTTTGTAATCATAGGAAATGCAAAAACAATATGGATTACTGTAGAAATAAGAGGTAGAAAAAATACCATTAATACTTGGCTTCTGACAGTTTTCTTTATTTCATTTTTACTCATTCCTACCTTTTGCATAATCTCAAAACGTTCCTTATCGTCATACCCTTCCGATATCTGCTTGTAGTAAATAATCAGTACTGTTGCCATTAAAAATAATGTTCCTAAAAATATACCTAAAAAGAATAATCCACCATATACCGCAAGAAATTCTTCTCTGCTGCTTGCAGCACTGTCAATACGAACCTCTATTTTATTTTCCACAAATTTATCATTTAACTTCTTAGATATGGATAAAATGTCCTTATCTGTGCCTTCAACATCAAATTCAATCGAATATTTTTTATCTCCCTTTTTTCCTATAGCATCTATATTATTTAAAACCAGTACATATGAGTCTACTATATCCATCATCTCATTTTCTAATCCCAATATAGGTTTATCTAATTCTTGTTTAATCTTGAAGATTTTGTCCTCAATGATAATACTGTCTTTATCATACTTCTTCGCTGTTGAAAAAATAATCACCTCATCATCGGCAAGGGTAACATTCTTTCCTTCTAATCTATTATAATCTGAAATAGGAATAACCATTAACATAGTAATATTTGAATTAGAAACAGGTCCATCGGTTAATAAAAACTTATCATCTTTTTTTGTAGTTGCAAAACTATTATCCCAATAGTTAAGTTTATTTTTTATATCTATTTTGCTATTTTTCGTTTCATCATCTAAAATTTCATCTATTTTTTTAGCCTGTCCTTTAGTAATTTCTGATGCACTGATTATTATATCCTTTGGATAGCGGCTTTTTAATGCATCTTCCATTCCTACATATAGAGAAACTGTAGTAGAAAGCATTACAAGTACAGTGGTACTTAAGATACAGATATTCGCTAGCCCCACTGCATTTTGCTTCATTCTATATAACATACCGGAAATGGAAATAAAATGACTTGTTTTGTAGTAAAACTTTTTATGCTTTCTAAGAAGCTTCAATACAGCAATACTTCCTGCTGTAAAAAGGGCATATGTTCCTATCATAACTAAAATAACTGCAATAAAAAACAAATTTAAAGCAGAAAGTGGTGATTGAACCTTAAGCGCTATTCCATATCCAGTACCAAGGGCTATCACTCCTATAATAGTAATAATCCATTTGGTTTTTGGCTCTTTTTCTCCATGTTGTGTCCCTTTTAAAAGTTCGATTGGCTTTAGCATTCTAATTTGAACTAAATTTGACAACAATGTTAGGAAAAAAATACCCATAAAAACAATTAAAGTTTTTATTATAGATGGTACTGAAATAGAAAAGCCAAAGGCCACTTTAAACTTAAGCAGCTTTAGAAGCAAAAGAAACATAAGTTTATTCAAAATAATCCCACCAGTAATCCCAGCTGCTAAGCTGAGGGCAGAAATAAAAATGCTTTCAAAAAACAACACCTTTGCAATATGCTTTTTCTCAAGACCTAACACATTATACAACCCAATTTCTTTTTTACGCCTTTTGATCAAAAAGCTATTTGTGTAAAAAAGAAATATAGCTGAAAAAATTCCTATTACGATTGTTCCAAAATAGAGAATGGTTTTTAGGCTTTCAGATCCACTTGCACCCTCCAGACCCTTATTTATTGAAATGGCATACATAATATAAAACATCATAATGGTGCATATACAGGTAACTATAAATGGAAAATAGGTCTTACTATTCTTCTTAATATTTATTACTGCTAACCTTGGGTAAAATAGCTTACTCATTTACTCCACCTCCAGTGGTAATCACTGTAAGTGTATTTGAAATTTTTTCGAACATCTCCTCATTGGACATTGAGCCTCTATAAAGCTGATGGAATACCTCGCCATCCTTAATAAAAAGCACTCTTCCTGCATGACTTGCTGCCTTAGTACTATGGGTAACCATAAGAATGGTTTGCCCCTCCTTGTTAATTTCCGAAAACAATTTTAAAAGGTGATCTGTGGCTTTCGAATCAAGTGCCCCGGTTGGCTCATCTGCCAAAATAAGCTGTGGCACTGTAATCAAGGCTCTAGCAACAGCGGCCCTTTGCTTTTGCCCACCGGATACCTCATAAGGAAACTTTGCCAATATATCTTTTATACCTAGCTTCTCGGCTATAGGGGTTAATCTTTTTTCCATTTCCTCATAGGACTTTCTAGATAAAACAAGGGGTAAAAATATGTTATCTTTTACAGAGAAAGTATCAAGCAAATTAAAATCCTGAAATACAAAACCCAAATTGTCTCTGCGAAATGCAGTAATTTCACTTTCTTTGATTGCCACAATATTCTTACCCTGCAGCAAAACCTCACCACTGGTGGGTTTATCTAATGATGCCAGAATATTAAGTAATGTGGTTTTCCCTGAACCTGACTCTCCCATAATTGCTACATATTCACCTTTTTCCACTGAAAATGTTACATTGCTTAATGCTTGAACTTGATTTCCACCAAATCTTGATGCATATATTTTTTTTAAATTATTCACTTCTAATAACTTCATGTTTTTTCCTCCTCATCTCTCTTTGACTATACTATGATTATAAGAAAAAAAGAAATGCCCAGCCATAACTTTGGCTTACATTTCTTCTTTTAACCTTACAACTTTGTAAGATTGACTAATATTTATATATTTGAAATATCGTTACAAACATTGACTTTATGCTATTTATAATCATTTCATTTTTGCTATTTTGGAATATTTGCATTTATTTTTTTGACGAATTTTTGACGGCAAAAATCTTAGTCCAAACTATTTATCTCAAATACTTCTATTAACTACCCTTAAAGTTCTTGGACAGTCCTCTTCCCTTTTTACATACCCACCTTCAACTAGTCTATCTATATATCCTTTAACTGTTGAAGTAAATTTAAGCCCTAGTAGTATTCCTAATTCTCTAATTGTTGGAGAATATCCTTTTTTATTTATAAACTCTTCTATGGTTTTTAATACATTCTTTTGTTTTTCTGTTAACTTCAATGTATTCATTTTACCCCTCTTTTCCCCTAATTATATTTATATTTTAAATAATATCCACTTACAAGTGCTAAGTTCATATTTCAATTCGTATATCTTATCTGTTCCATTTATACAACTTTGACATCGAAATATTATCATATGATTGCCTGCTAGCTTCTCCTTAGCTCTTTGAAGTATTCTATCAATTTTTATTATAACTTGATCAGCGTTTTCTTCTTCAATTCTGAACCTTATAGGATTTGGATTTCCGAATTTATCAAACCATGCGACCATAGCTATTGCTTTTGCTATTACCTTCATAAATCTTACACCTCACCCAAACTTTTGTTCCATCTTAATTATATAAGAACATTCGTTCTACGTCAACCCAAAATTTAACTTATAAGAGAAAAAGAGCCTTTTAAAGCTCTAATATATACTATTTACAACACTCTTTAATTTCCTTTATCTTTTTATCTATTTGTTTTTTCTTTTCAGGATTTTTAGTCTTTCTTTTTAAACCTCTTAAGCAGCTTATAGCTTCTTGTGCATACTTACTTAATGCCATTCATAATTCCCCCTATTTAATCGGTTTTGGGAGTTTTGATATAAATTTATCCCATCCATTTCCATATTTTATGAGATTAAGACTATGATATCTTTTTAAATTCAGTAGATCTTCTAATGTATATGGATTTAATTTCTCAAATACTATATCAACCCTCGTATAAATTTAATATCAGTAATGTCATTTCCTCATACTGTAGTGCCAGAAAGCACTATGATTAATTCAGATTAACTTATATAGAAATGATTTATTAAGATTTAATGTTAATACTTAAAGTTCTTTTTAATCCCAATGGATAGATTTTGTAACTCTTCTCCAAGTTCCTTATCTTCTTTGAGATTATATTCAGGTTGATTTTTCCTATAGTTGCATATTAAAAAGGTAATGAAGATTGAGAAGTTATTCCTGAATAATTCTTTTGATACCTCTAATCCATATTTAATAACATCTTCTTGAAACGATACCGCCTTTACAACTGCCATTTGTACCTCCTTAAGATTAAACTTTAATTTTAATTGCTTTATACTCTATACTATGATGTAACTTGTAAAAAGTTTCCTATTTATAAAAAATATTTTTGTATACAAAATAATTTCACAAACAGGAAATGTAAAAAAGAAAAAAGGCCCTTAATCTTCAAGGTACCACATATCTTCTACCTTTCGATTAAGAGCTTTAGCTATTTTTAATATAGTTTCTATATTCCCTTGTTGCTTATTACTTTCAATTTGGCTATACGTACTTAAGCTTATATTTAATAATTTAGCAAACTCACTTGAGTTCATCATGTATTCTCTCATGCGAATCTCTTTTAATTTATTTTTCACCCCATATACATCACCCCATCATTAGTTTATGTAAGTTAAATTAATTTGCTCATATTGTTTAATAAGAGAATCTATATCTCCTAAGAGCCTAAATCTACAATATTTATCATCAAATTCTGGTATATCTATATCATAAAATAAAGTAATAAAAATATATAGTTCAAAAGCTTCTGATGTATACATTTTTTTAGGATTTGCCATAAATTCGCCAAACTCATCTACAGTATTAGCTATAGTTAGTGCAATAATTATAGCTAATAGATGGTCTTTATCACGAGCAGACTCATATACCTCTTTATACATTTTTAATGAGTCTAGTTCTTTAATTTTATTTTCTAATTTCTCCTTGTAAAGCTTCATTTTGGAGCCTACCATTTGACCATATCCCAAAACTACTAATTGAGCAATTGTCTCTTTATCTGACTTATTCTCCATATGCCCTCCCCTTTTATTCCACCTTATATATTCTATTAAATTACATAAAATCCCTTCTTATACAAAAAAATAAAAGCCTGCATTCCGGATAGTGAATACAGACTTTAATTACTCTAATCGTGTAAATTAGATTGTATGTTGCTAATTTATATCTTTAATCTACTTATTTATCTAATACTATTACACTGTCGCTGCTATAATCACCTTCCGTATCATAAACAGCCTGTACTTCTACGTATGAAACTTTACTAGCATCTAGTCCTGGTATTTGTCCTGTTAGAATTAAACTATTATTTTGCGTATCAACAGTTAAAGTAGCTTCTCCTATAGGTTCTGAGCTCCAGTCACCTTGTTTAAAAGAACCTTCGAATACCTTTGATATATTACTCTTAACACCTTCCTGTATTGGCATCTCAGTTTCAATAGAACCGGGATCTTTTCCGTGGTATGTAGATAACTCATATTCGTTTGTTCCATCACTTATATAAACAACCCAGTTGTATTCATAGTAATAATCTTTTGTAGTAGACTTGTTAAACTTCAATGTGGCTGGTATCCCTCTTAGGTTTAATCTAGCAGTAACATTACTGCCATCAAATTTTATTTCCCCGCCTTTTAGATCTACAAATTCCTTCTCGCTTAAATCCTCGCTGCTAGTAAAACTATAAGTATTACTAGTACTACTATTCTTTATATTAAAATGTAATGTCCTTTGTTGTTTTAAGCTTTTGCCCTCCTTAGAATGCGCATTTGTTCCTATAGTCAATGTGTAGCTTTCTCCAGGTGTATACCCTCCTTGAGGCGCACTGACTATAACACTTTTATTATCTGTTCCTGCAGAAACCGTTACACCAACTTTAGCACCTTTACTGTCAGTTATAGTTATATCTTTTTTAGTTAAGTCATCAAATCCAACTTCGCCAGTAAAGTTGATTGTCCATGTTTTATTAGCATCTACTGTTTGGTTATCTGTAATTTGAAAAGCATTTGCTTTAGACGTGATTAAAAATAATAAAGCAAATGTAAAGATAAAAATTAAAGAATGAATTTTCTTATACATATGTATCCCCCCTGTAAATATGTAAGTTTTATACTGATTATACCAAAATTTTATGTTGTTTGTAAACAAATTGTAAATAAGAAGCCTGTATCCTAAACAAAAAATACAGGCTTTAGTTGTTATAATAAAATTCTTAAAGCAAGGGGTAACTTATAGTTTATGCATTTTTAAAATAACTATACTATAAGCTACCAAAAACTATTTATTGATATGATTATATTTATATAAGGTGGTTATAATCTAAGATACCTCGATTAAAATTATTTTATTTAAAGCTCCAACTAAATACATAGAGCTGACAAATAGCCTCGGTGAGTCTGGGGCTATTTGTTTTTTTGCATTGTTATTATAAAGATTATCTTAAAGTACACCACTTTACAAGAAAATTAACTAACTTCATCTAAACAGATTAAGGAATTAATTGCCTCTAAAGCTTCTTCACTAATTTTGCTCTTTTGTATCTTTTGCACGAAAGTGCTTAATATTAATTCTTTTGATATTTGGTAAGAGATAGCATTTTTAATTTCTTGAGGGCTTTGAAATTTATATTTAGAAAAAGACTTATGAATAAAAGGCAATACAACTACAAAACTGTAGGCGATAGCCAGTAAATTAGTATAGTTTTCTATTGCTCTCTTATTTCTTACCATATAGTTTCCAAAAGACCAAAAGAATTTATGTTGATAGAAAAACACTTCACTATTCCATCTGAATTTATATGTAAAAAATGGAATAAGGTGTGGTCTTTCTTTATCAGCTTTACATTCATCTACAGTATAATTCTTAAAAGTTTTTATATCTGATAGCTCTATTGAGCAAATATAAACTCTTACAGAGGAGAATCTATCTACATCTGTAGTTGTTACTGTTACTATCTTAACTTGCGTTTAACATTGAATAATAATTAACATTAAATATTATTAATTAAATAATAACTATTATCTTTTAATTATACAAGTTAAGAATATGTTAAATTATCATAATGAATATAAAAAGGCAGAGTTTCCTCTACCTTTACTGTTGCCACACAGTTAGTCCCTGCTGCGTGACACAACTTTATATTTCTATAATAACATATGTTTTCATTAATTTCGTCTCAAATTTGTCTCATAATATTTTTATTTTATAATACGCTTTGTATAGTCTGAGTTTTAGCAACTACAGTTATTTTGTCTTTGTTTTCTTCAATCCAATTATTCATACCTCCTAAGTTGTTAAAAGGTTTAGTTATTGTTCTTGAGGATATGAATTTAGGTTCATATATTAACCAGTACTTAGCATTCATGTTTCTCACCCCTTTTTGTAAATTTCCAACTTTTATTTATTTTTCTCTTTCTATTATTTGATATTTTAAATTTTTATAATCATTTTGCAACATTGCACCACTGCGCTATATCGTCTTTTAATTGTTTATAATGCCTGTATAATCTGCCTTCTGTTTTTCTGAATATCTCTTTATCTATAATTACTTGCCTCCCTTTAATGTTATTCTTCCAGGATGCTCTAATGTCTTGTCTGCTTCTCCTGCCGCCTTACATAGTACTAAAGTTACAACTGGAGTTACTATATCAACGTTATCAGTGCAACTACAACTATTGTTTCTAGCATACATTACACCTCCTGACAACTTGTCCATCTAAAAGTATTGCTCCTGTTTCAAAACATATTTTAGCTCTACGTTTCTTTCCATAAAATTTTCTGAGGTTAAAGTTACGTATCTTTCCATAATGCCATAGTATAGATCCATATCATCTGGAAACAGCTTACTGAACTCTGTTTCTCTTTTCTCTATCTTTATTCCCATCTAATTAACTACACTATATTCACTATCCATTAAGCCACCATTCAAATACTTCTTCTCCACTTTTCCAGCCATCTTGCTTATCTAATTCAGCTCTTTTTATTAGCAGTTTATCAAAGCTCCTTATACCCCGTATTTTATCAGTAGGTGCTCTTTTTTTCAAAGTTCATTTTAATTTATAACAGGAATGCTCCAATTAATAATTTTTATAAATTCTGAATTTCTCAACTCTGTGGATTTCTCTATTGTTCTGTGCTATAATTTCATTACTTAATTTAAAAGGAGCATATTAACTATGAATAATGAAGAAAAAATATTACAAATGTTAGAACTAATGCAATCTCAAATTAAAGAAAATACTGAAATTCTTAAAGCTTTAGAACATAAAGTTGATGTTGTTAAAGCTGAACAAGACAACTTTACTTATCACCTAGCTGAATTATCTGGTGACGTTAAATCAATAAAATCTACTGTAGTTAAAGGCGAAAAAGCTTATGACTTCCTTGAAAATTTAAAGAAGTTTCCTTCACTAGATAAATAGGCTGCATAAGCCTTATTTTTTTACTTAACCTGCCTATCAACTATTAAAGTTGAAATCTGGTCACATCTTCCACATTTAATTTCAATTCTCATATTGCCTTTAAGTACAAATCTAAACATTAATCTATTACATACTGGACACCTAAAATCTTCAAAACTACTAATATATTTCATTTGAAACCCTCCGATTTATTTAGTGCCCCTTCATCTCCCTTATTCTCTTAATTTAGAGGTTTTTACATATTTTTGTAGAATTGTCACCATGAAAGGTGGTGATATTATGCATCAATATCGTTTAAGCATTAAAAGACTCTCTCCCGAACAACAACAGACAGAAATTGAAGATTTTAAAAGTTGTGGTTGGGACTACATCGGAAATTCTCAACTTGCCAATGTTCATGTTTTTGCAGTGTTTTAATGGAACAGTTCTTCTGAACCTGTTATTCCTGTGAAACACGGAAAATATAAAGTTGAAAATCCTCTAAAATGTGAAGGCTTTCTTTAAAATCATTTGGAGTAAACGTTGGGACAAATCTAGGATTTTCTTTCATTCCATCATAAAAACTTTTATCAGTAGTGATATAAAATCTTGATGGTCCTATTACTCCAAAATCAAATGTTATTTTAGGTAGCTCTTGAACTGGTACTTCAGGGGCTATTCCTTTTTTATTTTCTATATCTGGTTTTCTACATGGTTTTCCAGTACAGATACCTTCAGATGTAGATGGTACAAACTTATGTTGCTCTTGAGCTTCCATCTCAGGAACTTCTTCTAAAAGAATAGTGTTTGAATGGTTGCCTTCAATATTTACTGCAAATACTGTCTTCTGTTCATTTTGAAGATAAAATGTAATCCCATCCTGTCTTTTGCTAAGTATATGCGTCCTTCATTATTTTTCTTTGTGTAACCTAGATTAAAACAAATATCATAGAGATTTAACACTGGTTTTCCATTTAATAAAGCTACTCTAATCTGTCCAAACTCATTGTTTTTAAAAACTTGTAATTCGTTACCCACTTTTCCATCCTCCATCATTTATTTTCTCTTCCACGAAACCCATAATGTTCTATTAAGTTTTTTAATTAAATAACACCTAACTGTTTTTCAATAACCCTGCCTAATAAGCAAGACTTATATTCTTCCTGTTTCTGAACAATATAAGAATGAAGTTGAACTCTTAAAAGAAGAATTAAGTAAAATAAAACTTACAGATGAACAAACTAAGTATTTAGACTTAGAAAAAGAAATAGGTACACTTAATGAAACTAAAACTAAAAATAATATTAATAAATCTTTCCAATGAATTTGAAGGAATTACATTTAGAGAATTTGGAAAAGAGTACTTGGAGCACACAAAAATATATAGAGAATACAAAACTATTGAATCAACAAAGACAGTGTTAAATAAATTCTCCCAATTAGATGACATGGAATTATCTAAGAAAATATTTTCTAAAATAATTTTTGACGAATTCCAATAAAGCCTTGATATTTTAAGGCTTTATTACTGTAACATACCTTACAACTTTGTAAGGTTTAACCTATTCAATCATAGTCTTTATAGAAGAAAGGTCAATTTTTACCTTTGTTCCAACATTAACCTTAGAGGTAATAGTTATTCTGTGTGAAAGCTTATCTAGTATCTTTTTACAAAGATAAAGGCCAATTCCTGTTGCCTTTTTATCCATACGTCCATTATATCCGGTAAAACCTTTTTCAAACACTCTCGGCAAATCTTCTTCTGCAATGCCAATTCCTGTATCCTCAATTACAAGCACTTTTTTTTCATCATCCTCCATGTATATTGATATTCTGCCACTATTTGTATACTTTAGAGCATTTGATAGTATTTGTTCAATTACAAATACCAGCCACTTTTCATCTGTCAGCACAGTACAATCCATTTCTTTTAACTCAAGAACTATATTCTTTCTAATAAACATATGGGCGTATTTTCTAATACCCTGTCTTACAATTTCTAACAAGCTATAGTTTTGAAGCACCAGATCCGATGATGCACTATCGATTTTTAAATAACCTAACACCATTTCAACATATTGCTCAATTCTAAAGGTTTGCGCTAGCAATTCCCTATTCTGTTCAGTGTGGTCACTTTGTAATAGTAATCTCATTGCAGCAATGGGCGTCTTAATTTGATGTGCCCAAAGTGTATAATAATCTATCATTTCTGTCTGCTTAATATCTACCTTTGAAATCAATTCTGTCTTTTGATTATAAAGTGCCTGCAAAATAATTTGATAGTCAGTTTCAATCAAATTATTAGCCAAGGGTATTTCCTCTAAACCTGTGCTGATTTGTTTTTCAAGAATACATAACTCATTATGCTTTTTATAATACTTTATAAAATCATAAACTATGAAGATAGCAGCCACACAGGCTGATAAAAAAAATGCATATACAATTGCCTCAAGTTGTAGAGAATATAAATAAAAGACCACAACAAAAATAGCAAGAAAAACACTGTCAATTACTATTGTTTTCTTGTGACTTTTAATATACCACAATACAACCCATAAAAAAGATTTTTCTCTCATATCATTCCACCATATACCCGATGCTCTTTTTTGTTTTAACAAAATCACAAATACCAATATCTGAAAGTTTTTTTCTCAGACGAGTAACATTAACAGTTAAAGTATTATCATCTATATAGCTATCACTTTCCCACAGCCTTGTCATAATAACATCCCGAGAGATTACTTTACCAATATTCTCAAGTAAAATCTGAAGGATCTTAAATTCATTTTTTGTAAGCTCCACTTTTGTATCTTTGTATTCAAGGGTAGCGTTACTAAGGCTTAACACCACACCGTTATGCTCAATTACGTCCATCTTTCCGCCAAAGGAATATGTCCTTCTGAGTAGTGCCTGCACCTTTGCCACAAGAATATTTAAATCGAAGGGCTTAGCAATAAAGTCATCACCGCCCATATTTACGGCCATAATAATATTCATATTATCAGACATAGAAGAAATAAAAATAATAGGAACCTTTGATATTTTACGAATTTCGCTGCACCAATGATAGCCATTGAAAAATGGTAAAGATATATCCAAAAGCACAAGATGTGGATCAAACTGAACAAGTTGTGCAATAACATCTTTGAAATCAACTATAAATTCAGTTTCATAATTCCATTGACACAAACAATTTCTCATTGATTTTGCAATTACCATATCATCTTCAACAATTAAAATTCTATACATATTTTACTCCCATTCAGTACCTTTTCAACATTTAATTTCCTCTTTAGTATATCATAATATTCCCTATATCTTGGACTGAATTTTTTATATTTGGTATAAAAATGTGATAGTAACATTTTTATGAGATGTTTCTATCTACTGACATCTTTAGATTAATGCCTAACACCATGTGAGGGTCAATATTAAATTTATATTATCTTCTAATTATTAAGTATTTTGTATACTTGTCAAACACAACCAATTATTTGTTAAACAAACTTGAAAATAATTACGCCTGGTTATCCAATAAATTCTTTTATACATCTTCTGTATGCTTCAACAGGATTATCTGATGCAGTAATAGGTCTACCAACAACAATATAATCTGAGCCTAATTCTTTTGCTTTCGCAGGTGTTGTTACTCTAACTTGGTCTCCTATTTCACTATCTGAAAAACGAACACCAGGAGTTACGGTTAGGAATTCTTCTCCACATATATTATGTACTTTACCCGCTTCAATTGGAGAACACACAACTCCATCGAGTCCTGACATTTTTGCATTTTTTGCGTATTGCATTACTACTTCATCAATTGGTTTATCAATTAAAATCTCTTCTCTCATTCTCTCTTCACTTGTAGAAGTTAACTGTGTAACAGCTATAAGAAGAGGCCTACTTCCATCTTTACGAGTTAATCCTTTTATTGCTGCTTCCATCATTGAAACAGTTCCTGCAGCATGAACATTACACATATCAATATCAAAATTAGAAAGTACCTGCATTGATTTCATTACCGTATTAGGAATGTCATGCAACTTAAGATTTAAAAATACTTTATGTCCCATTTTTTTAATTTGTCTTACAATCTCAGCACCTTCTGCATAAAATAATTCCATTCCAATCTTTACAAATAGTTTATCTCCATCAAATTTAGAAAGAAAGTCTATCACTTCTTGCTTACTACTAAAGTCACATCCAATTATTACACCTTTTCCCATACCCTTACCCTCCAATAATTATGACAAATATAAATAATATTTATTATCACCTATTTATTTTTAAGAGATTCAATATACTTATCTCCCCAAATTCTAAACTGTTCTAATACTGGATTGAACGCCTTGCCTAAATCAGTTAGTGAATACTCCACCTTAGGTGGAATTTCCGAATAAACATATCGACTAACCAATCCAAAATCTTCTAGCATTCTTAATTGCTTTGTTAACGTAGCCTGTGTGATATCATCTATTCTTCTTTGTAGTTCTCCATAACGTAGTGCTCCATCATTCAAATGATACATAATTAAAATTGACCATTTTCCCGAAAATACCTTTTGTGCTGTAAAATATGGGCATTTTCCAAAAAGACTATCATTATTCTCCATCATATCTCCTCCTTGGTATCTAATAGATACTTACCTCATGTAAAAATCGTACTTGTTTTTCTAGTTGTACATGATATTATTATTATGTACTCAATTTTAACATACATATACGAGAGGAGCAATAATTATGAAAAAAGCATTAGAATTTTTACAAGAAAGTGGTACTTTTTACTTAGCAACTACTGAAGGGGATCAACCAAGAGTTAGACCATTTGGTGCTGTCTTTGAATATGAAGGAAAGTTATACATTCTCACAAACAATACAAAAAATTGCTTTAAACAAATGCTACAAAATCCTAAAGTGGAAATCTCTAGTATGAATAAAAAAGGACAATGGATTCGTATAACTGGAGAAGTTTCAAATGATGACAGACGTGAAGTAAAGGAAGTGGCACTTGAGTCTGCTCCATCTTTAAAGTCTATGTACAGCATTGATGATGGAATTTTCGCAGTTTTATACTTTACTAAAGGAACAGCTACTATTTCTTCTTTTACTGCTGAACCTGAAACATTCTCACTATAATATATGCAGGTCAGCACCACCGGTAAGGCAGGATATTCCTTTTACAATTAAGCTATTTCAATTTCTGAAAGATTGAAATAGCTTTTTTCATTTCAGATTTTCATTAGTCAAGTTGTATCTTCCTATTGAAAAACTCAATAGCAATGAAAAAATATTTTTCCCTAATATTTTTCATAATGGATTCTTGTATCCTCATATCTATCTATAAGTAAACTTGACTGCATCTTCATAACATTTAACTTTCTTCACCGTAAAATACTTCATAAATTCTTTCGTCCACATATCCATCTCTTCTTCTATTTCATTTATTTCATTCATGATGAACACAACCTTTTTACAATCTGTATTTGACATAGCTGGAAGCAATATAGAAAATCCCCATTCTGTATCTTCTTTTTCATCTTCAAATCCATTTCTTGCATCTACAACAAAATTACTATTTGGGTATTTCTTAAGGAGTTTCAAAGCAAAGGTTGTTGGATTTCTATAGTCATCATAGCAGCAGAATTTTTTCCATGTAAGAAATACTATATTGTCTTCTGACATATATTTCACACTACTAAATTCTGAATCAAATTCATTTTTCTCTATATCCATATTCATAATTTTCCTCTTTCTGATTTTGAAATATTATTATCCTTCAAGTTTATTTCGTTCAGTCATTGAAATGCCATCAAATCCCCATCCGTCTGAATTTAATTCATTCATTATAAAATAATTTATTTCATCAGTATTACCTAAAACCTTTTTCATTAATTTTTTTGTAGCATTCATCATTTTGTCAATTTCATCTGGATTTGTTGTTCCTTTAGAAACTTTGATATTTACGAAGGAAACAATTCTGTTTTTGTTAATTTCATCATCTAAAGTGCGACCGCCTATTGCCCATTGATCTTCATTAAGCTCATCAACAGTTATTACGGTTGAATGCCTGTCCCTCCCCATAATATTAACTATTAAATCTGTCAAACCTTCAATTAATTGTCTTTTCTGCTGTGAAGAAACTTGATTTTTAACTAATTTCATATTAACGAATGGCATTTTTTATTCCTCCTAGTTTTATAATTTTTAAAAATAAAAAACTCATCCCCAAATATAAGGGACGAGTATAATCGCAATTCCACCCAAATTATAGAAGCATCCTGTAAAAACTTCCATCACTCAATACCTTTAACGCCAGCTTGCGGAACTACTTACTTAACTTCAGTAGTCAACTCAGAGGTGGTTTTCAATAATACTTGCTCGGGAAACTTCTCAGCCGGTGAATTTCCCTCTCTTAAAGCAGTAGTTTATTTACTCGTCCTCTTCATAGTTTTAAATTTATACCAATTATACTCTAATATACCTTATTTGTAAATATATTATATTATAATCTATTTACAATAAAGTTAGGTTTCTTTCCATGTTGAATAAGCGTAATATTTGCAACAATATTTTTATAAACGGATGAAAATAACTTTGACAAGCTATTTTCTACTTAATTATACTACTTTTTTTAAATCAACAGCTTGAATAGCATTTTACCATTCTATTAGATTAAAATAATTGTATTTCTATTTAAGATATTGGTATCATAATATAATAAGTATACTATTTGGTAGCAAATTTTCTTTAGAGTTCATGCACAACTTCTAATGAAACATATAAAAAGGGAGGACGTTATATGATTAGAATTCCAGAAAAAATAGATATTGCAAATTTGCCAACAAAAATAGAAAAATTAGAAAAACTATCACAGAAGTTAAGAGGTCCAAACATATATATTAAAAGAGATGATCAGACTGGTTCCGAAATATCTGGAAATAAGATAAGAAAATTAGAATTTTCCATAAAAGAAGCTATGAATCAAGGCTGTGACACTTTAATTACCTGTGGGGGAATTCAAGTAAACTCAATTTATTAAATTAATTAGTAAGTCCACTTTACCTTATTCATAGGAATTAGGTGGATTTAGCTTAAAATTTCTGTGAAGAAAGCATCTAGTTACCTCAGTGACTAGATGCCCTTTTTCTCTGCTTACATTAGCAATAGACTTCCACTATATTCTTTTCTCTATCCCCTACAGTTACAGTGGTTTCTGCAAAAGTTACTTCCCAAGTCTTTTATTTGCTTCTTACCCTGTAGCCAGTATTAAAATCAACTATATTTTTTAATGGCTCCTGTTTATTAAAATGTTCAAGATTTTCAATACTTATGTTAACAATTCTCCTCAAGGTTTCTGGAAGGTGAAAAAATCCTGATATATGAGGAGTAATAACAACTCCCGGTGCATCCCATAACCTATGTTCAGCAGGTAATGGTTCTGGTTCTGTTACATCAAGACCTGCTCCACTAATAATTCCATTTTCAAGGGCATCACACAAATCCTCAGTACATATGCAACTTCCTCTTCCTACATTAAGAATAATTGCATCTTTTCTCATCAAGTTAAACTTATCCTTATTAAACAAATGGTAGGTATCCTTTGTTCCTGGAAGAGATAAAGCCACTATATCAGCTTTAGGTAAAAGGGCATCCAAGTCTTCCATTGTAAATAATTCATCAATATATTCTGGCTTTTGTCCTTTAGTTCTTTTTACACCTATTGTATAACTTCCAAGTGCCTTCATTTTTCTGGCAAAGTCTCCTCCAATATCACCAAGCCCCACAACTAGTGTAGTACTTCCCTCTATTGAAGTAACATTTCCCTCATCCTTCCATATATGTTCCATCTGATTTCTATAATATAGATTCAGCTTTTTTTTAATTTCAAGCACTAGACCTAACATGTGTTCAGATATTGCAAGACCATAGGCACCGGTCGCATTTGTAAGATATGCTCCTTCAGGAATTACACCAGCTTCACAGTATTCATCTGTGCCTGCACTATTTAACTGCAGCCATTTAAGCTTTTTACTTCCCTTTATGTATTGTGCTGGAACATTCCCAATAATTATGTCAGCACTTTTTACAAGTTCATCAGTAATTTCCTTAGTGGATATAAAAATATACTCTGCCTCTGGTATCTTTGACTGAAGTTTTTCTTTTTCTTTTTCATTTAATGGAATCACAACTAAAATTCTCATCTGTTATCCCTTCTTTCTTATATCTAGTATCCATTATACTATACAATTAGAAATTTAATAAAATTAGATTTTTCTTTAGGAACTATCACTAATTTTATCATCATTACTTAACCAAATCGTATTAAAATAGATAAATTTAATTTTCCCGCTCATTCAACCTGTCAGCATAATAATCCGTAAATGCCACCTGCTCTAATTGCCCTAGCCTTAGCAAAGTTTGAGGATCACTATCCTTAAAGAAAGCCTTCTTTATTTCCCTTTCTTTAGTCATAATCTGACTGCTGCCATTATTGGCCTCTCTTAATCTACAGCTGTATACTATCGGAAAATATGTTCTTATAAATTTCCCCTCTGCATGAGCTGTCAAAGCTATCATCTGAAAGCCTAGTTGTTCTGCGATAAAAAACACTGGACCTAGTACATGGTCACTGGAAGCCTTTCCAAAAGGATTATCCACTATAACAGTTCTGTATCTTTTATGATTTGATACAATTTGTGTTCTCTTTTCTGCTAAATAATTTAGTATACCAAGGAATAAAGTCATATTTTTACTCCACTTTTCTCCTCCAGACCAAGAATTTGATACCTCCCAGGAAAAAGGCATACTATTGATCTTTTGATCGTTAGTTACCTTACGGCATTTTACTTTAATACTATTCTGCTTCATCACAATTTGCAGTAACTGCTTTGATTGCAGCCATTTTTCTATAGCTTTTCTAACCTGGTTCTCTAGCTCAGCACCATTTTCATCCTTAAACTGTTCCCCCTCCAGCTGTTTTAACATCCAATCAATATGCTTCGCCAGCTCCTCCTTACCTTCTTTTTCATTCCATTCAGGCACAGTAAACAGGAATACATCCTTCCATTCATCATCTATTTTTATTCTTGTCTTTTTAGGAATTTGTTTAAACTCTTGCACTATTGTTGACAAATAAGAATGCAGATGGTTTATAAACTGCTGAACTTCTTTATCATGTTCACGAATATCATTTTCTGCAATCTCTATGGTACGCATAATTCTCTCATTCATTTTGTTTTGCCACTGTGTAATATCTGAGTAGGATTTCTTATGCTGCACTCCTGTAACAGCCATATCCTTTAGCTTTACATCTACAATTTCACTTTCGCAAAAGTTAACAAACTCTCTTTTTTTATCTTCTATATGTAACCTTTTCTCTTCTAAGAGCTTTGCAGTTTCTTCTATATTTTTAATTATTTCATCTACAACTTTTATTCTTTTATATGGAAACTCATTTTTTATATCATCAGATAATGGAGCTTCATTTATTTCTTCTGCTAAGTAAGAATACTTAAAATTATAGTTTTTTAATTTAGAAATACTATTATTTATGTCTCTTCCTTCTTTTTCTATAACTTCTTGCTGCTCAAATAAGTATTTTTTCTTTTTAATTATAGCTTCTAGTTCCTCTTTTAATACAGCCTCTACCTGTTCTAAAGATATTATAAAGGAGATTATTTTTTCGTAATTACTATAAAAGCGGTCCTTCTCATATTCATAAGTAGCTTTTTCCCTATCATAGGAAGACTTAGTCTCCTCATAGTCTTTCTTCAGATTTTTTAAAGGTTTCTTTAGCTTTTGCAATTCTTGTATAAGCCTGCTGATCTCCTCATCGCCATAGATTGGAAACTCCATTTCTTCATCCATTTCAAAATCTAGCTGTCTCCTTGAATTCTCTAATTCCTTTTCTAAAGAATTTTTCATGTCCAAAGCATTTTTCATACTATCCTCTAAGCTTTCCCTTCCCTTTTGTTTCTTTTCCAGAGCATCCTTTAAGCTTTTTCTTTGCTGTACTAATACCTCTTTGCTTGTAGATGTATACCTTGGCAAAGCATTAATAACTTCATTATATAGTTCATCAGCCTTTAAAACAGATAAACTTGTATTAATTTCATTAATTCTTTCCTTTATCTCATCTTTTGAGCCCTGACTTATCCTTATTTCTCTCTCCCATTTAAGACCTTCTTCTTTAACAAGCATCAGTTCCTCTTTTATCTTGCTTTTCTCAGACTCGTCCTTTTGCTTTTGACTTTTCTTCTTTGAATATTCCTTAGACTTAAGAACTTTCTGTTCTAGAAAATATTGCTCTCCCTGTGCTTCAGATAGAGCTGTACTAATCCTATTAACTTCATTATCTATATCTTTTATCCTGGCTTCTTTTTTATCAATATCTTCGCTATTTGAAGTTATATCATCTTTAAGCATTCTTTGCTTCTTCTGCATTTCAGTATACTCCTGGTGAGGATATTTACTATAAAAACCTCTCAGGTCTTTAAGAAGTTCGCCGCAGCTTCCAAACTCTTCTTCTTTTTTCTTACGCAGCTCTGTGGCTTCATCAGCTTTAATATAAATCTCCTTTTTCCAGCTTTCAAAATTGCTTTGAACAATATTTTTATTCCACAGGTCAGGAAATAAAATATTGCCCTCGGACAATATGCTGTCTCCTTGAATTTTAGCTCGTGCTTCCTTTTCACCCATTACAATTACAGGATGAGAAAGTTCATCACATTGGTTTTTTAACTTATTTATTAGTTTATCTATTTCTGTATCCGATGCGATTATAGATATTGTCCAGTAAGGATAGCTTCTGTTAAGTTCCTCCTCTGATTTACCGCTATTTTGGGATACCCTTTGAATATACTGAGTTCCACTTTCAATATAGTTAAATCCGTTTCTCCAGCTCTTAATATATCTTTCTATAGAAGGGTCCGCAGTGTAAAATTCACTTTCACTATAGTTATCCAACCACCTATGAGCTAGTCTTTCCTTAAAAATTAAATCTTCCTTCTCTTCTCTAAGCCTTTCCAGCTTGTTTTCTACTTGCCTTAGTATAGTATCCTGTTTTTGATATAAGGAGTCAAAGCTGAACCAGCTGCTTCTAAATTCTTTAACTCTGATAAGTAAACTTTCTTGAAGTTCATTCAAGTTTCTCAATTGTTCTGTTAGTTCAGTTTCTTCCTTCCTTAAATCATTTAATTCTTTTCTTTGTTCTGGTATGCTTTGTAAAAATTTTTCCTTTTCTTCATTCAATAACCTTATTTGTTTATTGTAGTCAAAAACATCATTTTCTAACTGTATTATCCTACTTTGCCATTTATCAAATTCTTCTTCTACTTTCTCTTTACTTGGATTGTTTAATAGTTCTCTTTCAAGGTTATCCATATCCTTCACAAGCTGATTGATAGATCCACCTAACTTAGCTTCTGCTGCGGTTAATTCACTTTCCTTTGCATTAATTTTTTTAAGTTCCTTTTCAAGGTTTTCAATCTCTTTTTGGGCATTCTTAAGCTGACCTTCAATTACTGATATTTCATTATCAAGTTTTTGTTGCTGATCAACATAATACCCTCTCAAATTACTACTATTGAGAGCTAGTTTTTCATTAACATCTGTAATATCCTCATCCTTATCCAGCTCATCAATTTGTGCTCTTAAAAATTCTATTTTCTCCTGTTGGACTTTTATGTTCTGTTTATATTTGGCTATCTTCAAATTATCATGTCTTTTTTCTTTTTCTTCTTTTGACCTTAACACTTCATTATATTTATCAGAAATCTCTATAAAGATTTTTTCAGCTTCAACCATTTTTTCTTTTAATATTTCTAGTTTATAGGAGGCATCCTTTTGTTTCCAGAGTTCTTCCTCTGAGGCTAATGCAATCTGAACTTCTTTATTTTTATCAAACTTTTCCTTATTATTTTCATCTTCTTTTTCAGCGAATTTATATAAAGCTTTTATATGTTCTTTGATTTTAATGAAGCTGAAATTCACTTCATCATAGGATTTATATACTTTAACGTAAGAATTTATCTGCTCTTCAACTAGTTTGCTTTCATCTATTCTGGCTTTTAATTGCTTATATTTTTTAAAGTGTTCTCTTTGCTTTTCAAAGGTTTCTGCAAATTCTTTAGTGCCATCTCCAGCTAGAGCCTCTTCTACTGTAGGAATTAAAAGATTATCTACCAGCTGCCCAGTAGTTTTACATTTATCAAAAAACTTTTCTACATCCCCTTCAGCACCATTTATCAAAGCAATATTTCTCCATTCTGAAGGAATAATTCTAAAATTGCTCTCTATGTATTGTTGGTATTCTTTAATGGTGCCAAAGGTACGGGCGCTAATTCTATTCTGACTCATAGTAGAATAATACTCACCGGCTTCTTCCTTTGTGGCAGGTCTCTTTTTACCGTTAACACTTTCCTTTACAAAGGGAAGCTTTTCTATGGAGTTATCATCCCCTTCTTCATATTCATAAACATATTTAAGGGAATCTACAGCTCCTCTATTCATAAACAAAGTTACAGAAGTTAACGCATATCTTCTAGGTTTTTCACTTAATATCCACTCTATGGCTATATGAGCTGCACTATTTTCTAACATCAAAGTGTTTTTAATTTTACGTTCAGCTAAATCACTATGAGGTAATACGGTCTGAATAGCTGTTTGCACAAAAACTGTTTTTCCTCCGCCATTTTCAAGTAAAATTGCTCCATTATGACCGTCAAATCGAAAAATATCATCGTTATATCTTTTTTCCCCATTTTCATAAATTACATTAGTGAAACGTATCTTAGAAATTGCTGGCATTAGCTTTCTCCTTTTTTCTGATCAAGATTGTACATAAAGTCCAATATTCCTCTGTTATAGTCATATTCCATATAATACCTCTGAATTATAGTCTTAGCCTTTTCCGTAAGTTCTAGTTCCTCATTACCAATATCCTTTGCTAGTTCTTGTGCTTCTAGAAATTGCTTTACAGTATTTAAAAAGCTCTTTCTGCTTATAGTTCTAGCATCCTGATTTTTTACCTTCTCTTTAATTTCATCCATATCCATCCACTTTTCTACAATGGCTGACCAATTATAATCAAACTGATTATCTAATTCTTTTAGTTTTTCAGCATCATGCTCGTTTAAAGCCTCAATTCTCTGATTTATACTGGAAAGCCATTCATTTATATTAATAAAATCACGAGTTGGTTCTGTGGTTTGATAACTATCATAAAACTCTCCAAAGAGCACAATTATAGCTACATACATTAAATATAGGTCAAGGTTTACAGACTTTGCAGGAAGATATTCCTTTTTAATAGAATCATTTGATACATGAAATATAGAACTTCTTGAAATTGGTATCATGTATATGTAATCCCCTGATGCAAAAATAGTACAATCTACCTGACGTGCAAACTGATCTACCAATCCTCTTATCATCTCATCGGATATATATAGACGTAACTCTTCCTTTTCCCCATATCCTTGCATTGAAAGTATAGAATACAGCTTAAATGCCTGTATTACTTGTTCATTATTATATTGAAGCATGGTTATCCTCCAATCTTAAATTCATATTCTTTATAGTAAATCTCTCCGTAACCTTGAGTATTCCTTCAGTTTCTTCTATATATAAAAGCTTTCCTTTATTTTTTAGTAAGCTAAAAGCTTCTCCAAACAAAAGCTCTTCATTTTTTTCCTGTGCACCTATAACTACTGGTGATTTTTGATGTAATATAATCCAAAAATCATAGAAAATACGGTAATTCAATATATTTTCATATCCCTTTTCCTTCATATATTCCACAACTTCACTAATAGTAATTCCATCTTGGTCATCACCAATAGCTTGTAATAGTATTTCTGCTATGAACTTAAAGTTTTCTCTTTGAATTTTCATATCTAATTTCATTTCTTCTTCCTCAGATAAAGATAGGAAATCCTGAGTTTTCTCCTGCTTACCTCTATTTTCAATTCTTTGCTTATCAAACACTGTTAAAGGTGACCAACTCTCATGCTTCTCTAAATACAAAAAAGGCTCTATTAGCGTTCTTGCTGCATTTAATGGAAGAGGTGATGAAAATAATCTGCTGGTAATTTCTTGATCAAAGTTAAAGGAATCTATACCTACATAATACAATGCTTCCTGAGCGGCTTGAAGGGCAGAGGTTTTAAGCACAATGCTTTCCTTAAAAAGTAATCTGTGATCATAGTGAACCTGCTCAAGTTCTCTATCTATTTGAATTATAAGTTCATAGGCTTTTCTATCTTTGTCATTGTTAATTTCATTACCTACCTTCTCCTTAGTTTCCTTTACAAAGGACTGCAGTTCATCAAATTCTTCATCCTCACGATGCAGTCTCATATTTATATCTTCAATTATACTTTTATATCTTTCGTAGGTTTCAGCAGATACTATATTTCTGTTGACCTCATGCTTAATTCTCACTATTCTATCTTGAAGATTTTTTACATCAAGACTCATTTCATCAATTTGTCTTAAGGCACCTACAAATTCACCTTTTTCCAGCTGTTTTCTTAAAACTAACTGATTTATGGACAATTGAAACTCATTGAAATATTCCTTTGTGGCGAAAATCAATTCTAAACCTTGTTCATCAAGGGTATAGTATTGAGTGTTGGTTTCTAAATCTGCTCTTTCTGCTTTTAATATGGAATATTGAACGCTTTCTTCCTTTCTTGTTTCCCAATTATAAAACACTTTAAAGTTTCTTTTTCCTGTAGGAGGCCTAAAGGTATCTATAATTATTCTTGCAGCTTTTTCAAAACCCTCATAGGTTAGGTTTATTTCACCTTCATCTAACTCCTGCAAAAATGAAGCTAGTTCTTTTACTCCTGTTTTTTTGTTTCTTATAAGCATGTTTTCAAAGAAAAACAATAAGCTTAATAAACCTAAACTAAAATAGTCAATAATGTTGCCACTATCATCCTTTGAATTTTTATTTTGCAATTTATATAATGGATCAAATAAGGCTAATCTTTCAATTCTTTCTCCATAATTTTCTGTTACATTCTTTATACTTATACCCACTTTCCATTCCTCCATATAACCTTTAGTTCATCCTTATTTAAAGCTTCCTGTGGCAAGTATCGTACCTCATCTAAAATCTCTTCTATCTTTGTTTTTTCTCCATTACTAAAAAAGCTAAGAAATTTTTTCAAGGCTTTATCTTTTCTCAGCTGGGTTTCCTTTCCCTTACTGCAAGGCTTCTTAAGCAGTTCTCTGTAAAATTCAACAGCTAGATAAGTAGGTACTTTTTCATTAAGAGAATTCCATATAGATATTCCCTCATTATCTAAATCTCCAAAATAGTATAGCCTATTATTCCCCTTTATCCCTAACTGTTTTTCCAGCATATTGATGTTTGATACTACTTTCCATCCTGAACCAAAGATTAATGAGGTGAACTCTGTCTCTTGCAACATTTCTATCAAAGCCATAAAAGTTGCCTTGTTTTCTACAATAAGATGCAGATATTCTAATTTTGAAAATTGCTTAGGATTAACAGCTAACATCAAGGGTTCTGTGCCATTCTCTATGTTAAGCTTTTCCCATAGTTTTATCCTATCTAAAAGTTTCTTTCCACCTTTTTCACCAATCCACTTTTCATCTCCAACAATATGAAAGGATCTTTCCTGAGGGGTAACATAATCCTTAGGCAGACCATTTTTAACAATATATTTATTAATTTTATCAATGTAGGTAAGATCTTTATTCCAAACTTCCTCACTCAAATTAAGGTATTCCTGCAGATCAATTTCGCTACTTATATTCAAAGAATACCTTTGAACATTGTTAATGTGTTCTTTTCTTAATTCATATTTATTAATACCAAATTTATAAGGCAGTGGAGTTTTCTTACCATTATTAGCCTTAGGATTTTTCTCAAGTAATATATTATCATCAATTAACTGTCTAACGCTTTCTGCAAATATATCATATGAAGAGTTACCTGGAACTATATTTTCTAGTTCCCCTAAGGTTATAGTAGCTTTCTTATAGGATTTTAGATAAGAAATCAAATAATTATACATGCTTTTCACCTTTTGACTTTTTTACTTAAATTATAACATATGTCTTATATGAAGTTTAACTGTTCTGACTGCTTAAATTAATGAACTTTTAGAAAAGAAAAAACAGGGGTACCCCCTGTCCAATGTACAATTTATAATATGATATCAAATTTGTCTACTGTTGTTTGAATGCTTATAATAAAGAATACACGATCTCAAGGTTGTCTACTTGAGATCATGTATTCTTTAATCTACAGGTCTTTTCTTTTTTTTAGGTGTTTCACCATCATCAATAGGTCTCTTTCTCTTTTTCTTTTTAGGTGCTTCTTCTTCATCTTCATCTTCGCTGTGATCAGCTTTTGACATTGCATCTAAAAGAGATTCTAAAAATTGAAAAGGATCTTCTTCTCCAAGTTTAATGGATTTTAACATATCCTTATCCTCTTCATCGAATTCTTCATCCATTTTTAAAATTGCTTCAACAAAGGATATTGCATCTTTTTTGCTGATATCATCTACATCCATTTGAATAAGATCACCAAAAGTTTTAAGTTCATATTCTTCAAATAACTCCAAATATGTTTCATCTAAATTGAAATCTTCTAATTTTACTCTCATAAGTTGTCTATCCATTATTAAACCTCCCACTTTTAAAGTATTTTTTTGTTTACTTTTTCCCATTATCTCACACATAATTTTAAAAACAATATAAAAGTGATAGAACGGATTTGCAGAGGGTAGAACGGAATAATAACCCACTTTGAGGGAGTTTTTATGCAAAGCACACCAAAGATACTTTTCATCTTTGAGGTGTTTTACATAAATTCTTTTACACATCTTCTGTATGCTTCAACAGGATTATCTGCTGGCACAATGAGAAGATTAAATTTCTTTGCATTTTCAGAAAAACTTACAGCATTTTCTTCTAGTGATTTTACAAACAAGTAAAACGCACCGTCTGGTTTAACACATTGGTAGCCCATTTTACTTAGCCCATCGTATAACAACTTTCTATTTGTATCATATAATGCTATATCTGATGTTTTTCCTAGACACTTCAAAACTATCTTTTGGAACATGCTTGGTGCACATACATACCCAATGGAACGTCCTGCTCCACATACTGCTGTATATATATCTTTAGCACTTGCCACACAATCAGGAACCAGGATATAACCTATTCGTTCTCCTGGAAGTGAAAGTGACTTGCTGTATGAATAACATATAATTGTATTCTCATAATAAGCCGGAACATATGGTATATGTATATCATCATAAACTATCTCTCTGTATGGTTCATCGGATATGAGATACAAAGGTTTCTGATATTCTTTAGATTTCTTTTTTAATAAATCTGCCAAATTATTTAATGTTTTTTCTGAACAAACAACACCAGATGGATTATTAGGAGAATTTATTATAATTCCTTTTGTGTTGGAAGTAATAGCTTTTTCTAATAACTCCATCTTAATTGCAGGTAAAGCTCCAATCTTAAATTATTGGAGTATAATTTTTAAAAAGAATTTACAAACCTGATTATTTCATCTTTGCCGAATATAATTTTCCTTCTGCAGTAATAAATATATATTGGATTGAATCAATTTGTTCTTTGGACTTTACTGTAATTGTTGATTTTTCTGATGGAGCTATATATTGGTATGTCTTGCCGCCATCTGATGTCATCATTATTGTTTTTACATTATTACTACTTATATCTATAACATTACCATTGTATTTAAGCATATATTCATTTTGGTTTCCGGAGTCTGCAGCAAGCTCAGCATCAAGCTTAACGGGAGCTCCATAGCCGGCACCCTTCTCCTTTTCATGGATAATATAAGCTGTATTTCCGGACTTTGCCCAAGCCGCTTCAAATTGATCAAGTTTATATTTTACTCTAACTCCTTCATTATTGGAGGCAGCTGGGTCATTGATTATTATGTAGTCAGTTCCATTTTCCTTTGTAAAGCCGCATACCACAATCAAATGACCATAAGTTGATTCTATTGGAGCACCGTCTACAACAGGTAAATTTGCTTTTACATTTACACTATTTTTATATTGCACACTAACTGCAACAGGATGTCCATAATAAATTTCTCTCTTTAAGCCTTCTATGGTTGAATAATCTACATAAGCCCTATATCCAAAGCTTGAGGCGTAGGCAGTATTGAAGGGCCAATTTCCAAAGCCATCATATTTATAATCATATACACCCCAAGCGGATTCCTCGGGTAATATATGTGTTCCATAATAATTCAATATCATTGCAATGCTGGTTGCACTGCATATAGAATTAGCTATTGAAGGCTCCCTGACCATCTGAGAAAATTGTGGTACATCAAGGACCTTTAGATTAGATAAATCTGGATTATCCATAAATGCTTTATTAATCCCCTGACCAGTAAGAGTATTTCTTAGGGTCCCTGATATTAAACGAACTGAAGGAGTTACCCCATATGTATTAGTATTTAATGTTACTCGATATTGAATTTTACTAGCAGTTTCCCCATTACTACCTTTTATAACTAAGGTATCAGTATCAACATAAGCGACTGGGTCATCGGTAACACCTGTACCAGACGCTCTTTTTATAAATGTTCCCCAGCTTCCCCATGAAAGCCAATTCGACCATTTTTCACTCCATTGTCCATTTGAATCCAGTGTTTTTGCAAATACCCTTGCTTCAACCTGAATTGAGGTTCCCTCTGGAGTATCACTATTCCAAGAAGGCACAAGATAGTTAAAGGGACTTGTATTAATTATATTCGATGTATAAACACCCTTTAGTGTATCTGATTTAAGTACTATGGCTCCATCACCTATATTATTAGAAGTTTCAACACCGTCTAATCCAGCAGCATTAGCGGCAAAATCACTTGAGGTTGAGTGGATAAAAAGATTTCCCGCAATAGCATTTGTTTCAGTATTTTCAGGAACTGTGTTACCTGTTGTGCTGGTATTTCCTGTAACAACATTAACAACATTATCACTTAATACTGCAGTTCCACCTAATGCATTTACATTACTTACATTATTATTAATAATAAAACTATTTACTTCACTTTGATTGCTATCTCCTATCAATATTATTGAATTTCCGTCCTTGCCTGCTAACGCTGAACCAGAAAGAGCATCTGCAAATCCTTTATCACTAGCTATGTACACTTTAGTCAAGTCTAATTGTCCCTTATAGTTATTAATTAAAGCCAAATTTCTATCATATTTGGTTGATTGATTATAGGTTTTAGTAGGATTTAATGTACTTACTACATCACTCGCTAATACATCCTCTCCACCTATAACATCTACTTCTACATTATTAGTTTTTACTTGATTGTTTACATAGTTTTTAACCGTATCAGGCATATTGGTTTGTGCTACCAATATTATAGGATATTGTAATTTAGCTGCAATTGGCGCTGCTGAAAGTGCATCCTCATAATGCTCTCCATTTACAACAAAGACTCCTTTAGAAATACCTAATTCTTTTGCTACATTAACAGAAGTTTCATACCTATCTTGTCCCCATATTCGCTTTACACTAATACCCATGCTTTCAAGTGTATTTTCTACATCCGAATTTACAACCCCTACTCCACCGATAATAAACAGATTTTTAACATCTAAGTCTTGTAATTTTTGTTTGGTAGAATCAGTTAAACTACTGGCATCAGTTAAAAGAATAGGTGCATTATACTTTTTAGCTAAAGGTGAAGAAGTTATTGCATCAGGAAAGTTTTGACTATTTACTAGAACAGCATAACTTGATTGTGTCCATCCTTGAGAAACTATTGCATTGCTTGTTCCATATCTATCTTGTCCTGATAACCTATTGATATTAATATTATTTTTTGCAAATACATTACTTGAAACTGATAAGCTTGTCCCTAGAATACATGACATTATTAATAATTTAATTTTCATTTTTGCCCCCCCTATAGATCACTATACTTATTATATCTGTTTGAATATGTTAATTCTCCTTTATTAAACTAAGCTCCTTTTCCATCCCCACCTGCCAAAACTAATCCAATACTTTTATTCATATTATCAATTCCTATATTTTGTATTGAGTACCATTATATACTTAATTATGATTGCTTTCTACAATAATCCTTCTACTCTCATCCCACTCTTCAACACAAAAACAAAATGCGTTGGCGAGATAATTTCTATCCTATCTACCAACGCAATTAACAAGTTCTATTTTGCCCTTCAGTTTTGAAGGGCTTTCTTTTATCCGATGACTACCCGCTCTAATACCCCCTACGCACGGTGTGAAAGCGATTCGCACCAAATCAGAGTTTGGGCTCTCTGCTTTTCTCAAAGAGGGAGTAAAGAGCGGCTACGTCCCTGGATTCGTTCAACTAAGAATCAGGTGGGGTTTGAAACCCCATCTGATTCAAGTTTCCACTTCATAAAAAATTACTTTTTAATACTATCCCAGAGAAAACCAAAAGAAATTTCTAAAAACTCATCATCTCTAGCTAAACTAGGATTTGTGATAAAATAATGTATACTTGAATTCAATATACCTAAAATTACTGTATTAATGTAGTTCAGATTAACGTTTTTTATAATTTCATTCTCCATACCTTCAGTAATCAACTCTAATAAACTATTGAACTTACTTAATCCTTCTTTGCGAGTTATCTCACCTATATAAGGTGAATTACAGAACTGCTGAAAAAATAAGAATTCCTCTGTATTATCAATACCCCAACCTAGGTAATTGACATAGATTTTTTTCAATTTGCTCCTAAATGTTTTTTCTTGATCAATTCCATGTGTTACCTGTCTAGCCAAGGAATCCTTGCAGTTTAAATAAAGACTGTTTATCAATTCTTCCTTTGTATCGAAATAATTAAACAAGGTTCCGGTTGCAACACCTGCCTCTTTTGAAATTCGAGCAGTAGGAGTATTGTCAAATCCGTAAGTATTGAAAAGCTTCAAAGCCGCTTTTAATATTCTCTCCCTTTTATCCATCTCTTATCTCCTTATCTGTATAGTGTATTATAATTTGTATTGACTAAATAATCAATATCTATATTCTTTCGATTGAAACTTCAACTACTGCTAACTTGTAACATCAACTAAAAAGGGAGGTTAAGCTTATATTTCTACGAGTTCATATTCTTTGCTTCCTAAACCTATTTTTTCTGCATAATCAAGAGTGTACCTACCTCTTCTAAATACCGTTCTTCCGTTATTTTTATCAAGTACATCAAGACAAGCTTGATCTATAGCAACAGGATCTGTAGATATAAATACTCCTAAATCCTTTGCTACTGGTTTCATGCTATGCCCATGACAATCACAATTTCTAGTTATATTAAAAGCATAGGTTATATAAATATTATTCTTATCCTTTGCAGCTCCATAGGCATATTCAGCAAGTCTCTCATTAAAGTTTTTAGAAAGCGATGCCAACCAACCATTTGAAACCGCTCCGAAATTACATACTGTCATACAGGCAGCACATCCAACGCATTTATCTTTAATAATTTTAGCCTTTGATTCCATAACAATTGCTTTTTCTGGACAATTTCTAGCACATGCACCGCAGCTCTTACATTTAAAACAACTTATTTTAGGTATGGAATTAGCGTGTTGAGCAAGTTTTCCACCTCTTGAAGCACAACCCATTGCAAGTTGCTTAATTGCTCCTCCAAAACCAGCTAAAGCATGCCCTTTGAAATGACTTATAACCATAACTTGTTTTTGATTTGCAATTTCTCTGCCTATTTTACATTTTTGAAAATTCTTCTTATTTATCTCTATCTCTTCATAATCCTCTCCATGGTCTCCATCTGCAATTATAATAGGTAATTCAGTAAATCCATGTTCTATCGCCAGCTTAATATGATTCTCACTAGTAGTTCGTTGACCTCTATAAAGAACATTTGTCTCCATAAAAGCACTTTTTATTTCCTTCTTCCTAAAATATTCTAATATGCCTTCAAAGTTTTTCGATTCTATGTAGGTCTTATTACCTTTTTCCCCAAAGTGAACCTTTAATGGTATATATTTTTCAAGTGTAATATTTTCCCCTTCTACCAAATGATTAAGAAGCATCTTTGTTGCTTGATTTATCTCCTCTGTTTTCAAATATGAATCTATAGCCTTAAAATATACCTTTTTCATAAAACATCTCTCCTTTTTATAATCAATGACTAATCAGTCAATATAGTGTAAAAAAATTGTTTCTTTATACTATACAACAGAAAACTAAAAGAAATTTTAAAAAACCATTACCCTTAGCTAAACTAAGATTTACGATTTAATAATGTATACCTGAATTCAACTATGTTGCCATTGCAAATCTTGCTTCTCTTCATATTCTCTTTCTTTTATTAACTTTCTATCTCTCTAACTTAATTATAATAATTAATGACTAAATAGTCAATTTTTATATTCCATAATATAGAAATGCATATTAGTTTAACTGCTTTACTAAATTTACAGTCTTTTGTAAGTAGGTAGTATTTAAAATACTTATCCGATGACTACCCGCTCTAATACTCCCATCTTCTTCAAAGTGGGAGTAAAGAGCGGCTACGTCCCTGGATTCGTTCAACTAAGAATCAGGTGGGGTTGAAACCCCATCTGATTCAAGTTTCAC
>Ga0183101_1000355_pt1 | contig 41994 bp, 39 predicted proteins | sample Biomet3_FD_127790 | JGI IMG/M metagenome (GOLD analysis project Ga0183101, IMG submission 127790) | Microbial communities from bioreactor (seeded with sewage sludge) at LBNL, California, USA - Biofuel metagenome 3 | ecosystem: Engineered > Bioreactor > Anaerobic > Unclassified ... | reverse complement strand
GCTTGTTGGTCTTTGCTTGGTATTCGGCATCAACCAGTTTTGCAATGGCGCTCAACGAGTCAAGTTCCAAAAACTCTGGGGAACGGTACATTTCTTCAAGAGATGCTGCCATATTTCCCAAACCAATTTCACCCAATTCATTGGCGAGCGTAGCCAGAAGTTTCTTGCCTGTCAACATCACTGCTCACCATCCTTCCGCTTGCTGCGAGCCAGATGCTGGCTGCGGGAAAGAAGATTGTCAATGTTTACGGCCTCTGCATCCATGACGTAAGCGCCCTTGTTACGTTCTGCGTAAAGGCTTCCGGCGGAATCCGGGACACCATTGTCAAGAGCCTCCGCAACTGCGGGAATCCGGTTCTTGATGAAAGTATAGGTAACTTTGCCGTAGGCCAGAGCCTGCTTGCAGGTTTCTTCCAAAATTGCCTTGCTGTACTTTTTCGTAAAGCTGAGAATGCCTTGGCACATACGGTAGGTCTGCACCTCAAACTTACGGCTGGCAAGAATACACCTAATGGCCTCAACCGTATTCGGCCCAATGGTCATTGCTCGTTTTGTAAAATAGGTGCCATTCCATTCAGAAAAATCTTTGTAATCCGGCGGGAGGTGATTCGGGTCGGTAGACCACTGGCTCCTGCTGGTAGCCCTCGGCCACTGGCAAATGAATTTACCTTCTTTGGCGTAAATCTTTACCGTGGACACAGATGCCCGGATAAGCACTTCCTTGTGGAGATATTCCCGGCCAACACTGTAATAAGCGTTGTCAAAACGGATGTGGTAGTCAGAGGATACCTTTGCCACCCTGCGCTCCATATACTCATACGGGGCCGCAGGCAGTTCCATAAGATCCTCGCGCTCTGCTTCCCAATAGTAACTCCGGCAATGGTCTTTCTTTGAAAAAGGGGCATTGTTGAGCTTTTCCAGATGTGTCCAGAGGTCATCATTAAACTGCTCCAGACTGAAATACTCGCAGTCTTCCATATCGTGAAAGAAGCCCTTTTCAAGAATACCAACGGCATTTTCTACGGAACTCTTGTACTTCGGCTTCCTTACCTTCGCAGGCAGAATAACGGTGTGGTTGTATTCTGCCCACTCCGCGTAATCCTTGTTCAACTCCGGAGCAATCCAGTCCTTGTTGGCAATGACAGCCTGTTTACAGTTGTCACAGACGACAATCGCCGGGACACCACCAAAGTATTGCAGCGCGTGGTTATTTACCGCAATCCATTGAGGCTCCTTGGTTGTAGACATTCCTTCAGCATAGATGTACTGAGAGAATGGCAGGATGGCAACGAACACCACAATGTCTAAAAGCTCGCCGGTCAGGTGGTCAACCATCTGAAAAGTCTTTCCTGCAAAGTCCACTTCCATTTTCTGGCCGCTTACGACAGTGAAGTGCATGGATTCCTTGTTCTCTGTGCACCAGCGCCCATACAGCTTGCAGAACTGCCGGTATTGATACGGTTGCCGTCCTTCGGCCTTGCAGTCCTGTGCATACCTGTTCCAGAGATAGATCAGCGTCATGTTTTTGCGGGAACTCATTGCCTTGCATACATCTTCAAAGTCTGGAACAGCAAACTCAATCTCTCCGCGAGGAGGCTGCTGTGGGCCATAGATATGGTCAGCAATGGCGTAGTTTGTAATTCCATCCGGCAGGGGGAAACCGAGAGTTTTGCAATCCTTGAACGCAGAGAGAACGCCATTGACTCCCGATTTGCTGACGCCGAGCTGCTTCGCAATCTCGCGCCCGGACATATTAAGTCCGTTGTGCTTGATGATAATGTCTTTGTAATCCAACATAACATTATCCTCCTAAAGTGTATTTCCGCTGACGCGGATACACTCATTATAAGGATTGTTGGATTAGCCCAAATCGGGGGTGGCCGCTGGCGCGTGCAAAGTGGCCGTTGGCCAGTGCCTTAGTGGCCGCTGGCGTGTGCCGTATGCAGATAACCACAGAGAGCAGAAAAAGGAGGCAAAACTCTATGAAAGATAAGACAAAACGCACATGGGTGATCGTTCTGGGATCGCTGGCCTGCGTGGCCCTGGTTATAGTCATCGCAGGACAGTTCGGCAGCAAACGCGCCGCCGATCCCGTGCAGGAAAAGGCGGGATTATCCGAATCCACACCGCAGGTAAGCATTGAAACGACGCCGCCCAGCGTCCAGATTGCGGAGAGCTCAGCAAGTGAGACATCCGATCCCGGCGCGGGCGCGGACAGCGACGGCACGGAGCAAACGATCCAGGCAGACCCCGTCAAGCCGGAAGCGCCGGAAAAACCCACAACCGGCGCGGACGACCACACCGGCGAGGATGTGCCGCAAGAGAAACGGAACGCGGAAACGCCGCCAACTTATACAAAGGAACAGACCACGGTGACAGAGCCGTCCGAGCCAGAGGCCGGGAGCACGAATTCAGGCGGGCAGGTTTATGTGCCGGGATTTGGATATGTGGATAATGGCGGCGGCAATCAGGTGGTTGAGGACAACAGCATCTATGAAAACGGAAACAAAATCGGAAGCATGGACTAAAAGCCCCGCTTCTCAGGCGCAGCCGAAAGGCTGCGTTTTTTCTTTGAAAAAGGAGTCGCCATGAAAAGAATTCTTACGCTTTTTCTCTCCGTGCTGCTCCTGTTGTCCGTCGCTGTACCTGCTTTCGCAACAGGAGATCCGAACATTGATGGTGGAGGTGGCGGCATGGGAGAAGGCAGTTCCTCAAGCTATTGGAACCCAGGCATGGACGGCGTCCGCGTTTCCGTGGTAAACGCGGAAACACACGCTGTCGTCGGAAGCGTCATTGACCTGACCAACCAGAATCCCGGTACTTCTCTTGTCCATTTTGGAAAAGTATGCAAGCTCTCATATAACGAGGGACGCTCGCTCTCGCCGAAAGTCGGCGGATACAGTTGCATCCGTCCGTCACAATCGCTTCCGCGCATTATTTCATCCGGCTCTTTTCCTGCGAGCATCAACGCCATCCGTAGTTATTTCACAGACGAGCAGACGATACGAGGGATCTCCGGATATGTTGGGATTGATTTTGAAACACTTGTTGGCGGCAAGTATAAAATCGTCATTGAGCCGATCGCGTATTTCTTTTTCAACGGCTTGCAATACGCCATGACCGCCACGGAAGCCGCTCTCTACGATCAGCAGGTCAACGGCGGCCTGCGGGCCAAAATGCTCTCGCTGACGCACAAAAACCTTCCGCTGGCTATTTTCCTGGAAAAGGCCGACCTCGGATATCCGGCTTGGAGCGGCAGTACAACGCAGAAGGTCAGTAATTCCGATATCATTTCAGCCCTCGGCATCGGTGTTGTGCGTTTTAACGACATGACGGAGTCACCTGTGACGAATTCCTTTGATTACGAGTATCGCATAGACACCGACGTCATAACTTCGGTGGAGGTCAGCGGCGGGCAGTCCGATCCGGATAATCCTGTCAGCGTACGATTCAGCATCCAGGGTACGACCTATACCGTGAGCAATATCTACTATCCGGATGGCGACAGTCAACTGGTATGGGTGAGGTGGCGCACGCCGACCGAACCCTGCGTCATCACGATCGATGTGTCCGTGGTGGGAGGCGGTTTGGCGCAAAGTACCGTCGTTTGCAACATCACCGATCTTGCCGGTAAAGATCCGCCCAATCCCATTGCCACGGACAGAAACGACGCCTACGCCGCCAGCCCCGTGCCGACCAACGTGGAAGCAACCTCGGCAAGCTGGGGCATTTGGTCTCCGCGTTGGCACGAGAATTGGGAATGGGTGCCCAACTGGGAAAAATGCTGGCACACGGATCACTGGATCGACGCGGACGGAAAGAGTCATACGGATCATTGGTATCACTGGGTGGATCGCGGTTGGTGGGAAGATCACGGCTGGTGGGAGTTTGACTGGAACGGCTATACGGCAACGCTGACCGCGCAGATGGACGTCACACCGGACGATAAATCTCCCGCCGCGACCGGCAATACCACCAAGAGCGGCTACGGCGTTCAGGAAAACGTGACCGCCCATGTTTGTACCAACCAGTCTGCTGCAGTCACTGCCGCACAAAACGCCGTGACCTACTTCCCGGAGTTCGGCTATCAGACCTACTGGCGGCTGCTGGAGCCGACGACCATCGGAAAAGAATCATCGTTTGTATTCAGGCAGAACCGGTACTCCACCTATAACCGTCGTACCCATTTCACGCCAATCTGGTTCCCGGACGGCGCATATACGCCCTACACCTGGCTCCTCGACTGCTGGACGCCCGCGGGGATGCTCAGCATGAATCTCACGGACAGCATCACGATCCGAGGCAACCTGTGGGAGGAATGGCATATCGCCCCGGCAAACCCGTAAGCAAACACACAAGGCCCCCGAGAATCCTCGGCGGCCATTTTATAACGAAAGGGTTAAAAGTTTATGAAAAAGAAAAGACTGATTGCCATGCTCTGCCTCGTCCTCATCGTCTGCGTCTTCATGGCGACGCCCGCTTTTGCTGCCGGCGATGTAGCCGGGGCGATTGAAGGTACCTGGAACGACGCTTCCGGCCAGATCAAACAGGTGGTCAACAATGTCGTGTTCCCGGCGATCGATCTCATCCTTGCCGTGTTCTTTTTTGCGAAGCTGGGTATGGCGTATTTCGACTATCCATGCTCCCGCTTCGACAACTGATGCGGTTCGTGACGCAGCGGTCATGCTGCTTCAAATCGCCGACGACGGAAACCCAGATGCGGCATACGCCTTGGGCAAGCTGTTCCTGCAAGGGAATGTCATACGGGAAGACGTACCGAAAGCTGTTCGGTATCTCACCGCTGCGGCGGGAGGCGGAAACGCAAACGCCATGTATGTGCTCGGCAAGCTGTATCTCGTCGACGAAGATGTACCGCAGGACAAGGACGCCGCTCTGAGGTGGTTTACCCAGTCAGCGGAACAGGGCAACACATACGCGCAGTTCTACACAGAGCATTGGTCGGAGGCTGTGCAGAACCCGTCTGTTTTTCTTTCCGCCACCAGACTGCTCCATCACATGAGCCGAGTCTTTCAGAATAATACGCCGCCGCAGCGAGGAGGCGTTGGGTATGGCATCGACAAGAAGCTCCGCAGAAAGATGAAAGAGAAGAAGATCGCCCAGGGTCACAAGGAGGACGATCAGGAGCAGAGGCAGGACTACATCATTCCATACTAATAATAGGAGGCGAGCATCATCACACAGTATATTCATTTCACAGACGAGCAAAAGCGCCGCGCCAACTCCGTCGACTTGGTGGAGCTGCTGCGCCGGCGGGGCGAAAAGTTTCTTCCCTCCGGACGTGACAAGCGCCTCGCCTCGGATCACAGCGTCACCGTCCGGGGCAACCAGTGGTTCGATCACGCCACCGGCGAGGGCGGGCTGGCCGTGGACTTTGTCAGGCGGTTTTATGGCGTGACTTTCCCAGAAGCTGTGACATTTCTGCTGGACGGAGAGCAGGGCAAAGCCTATCACGCAGCGACGGAAAAGGCTGCCGTGCCGCCAAAGCCGTTTATTGTGCCTTTGAAAAACGACAGTATGCGGCGGGTGTACGCCTACCTGACCCAGCGCCGCGGCATCGACCGCGAGATTGTCACCAGCTTCGCGCAGGCGGGACTGCTGTACGAGGACGCAGAACATCACAATGCCGTGTTCATCGGGAAGGATGAACACGGCATTGTCCGTCATGCGCATAAGCGCAGCGTCAATTCTGAAGGAAAGGCTTTTCGCATCAATGTGGAGGGCAGCGATCCCCGGTGCAGTTTTCACTGGATGGGAACTTCAGATCGGCTCTACGTGTTTGAAGCCCCCATCGACCTGATGTCGTTTATCTCGCTTCATCAGGAGGAGTGGCAGACTCACAGCTATGCCGCCCTCTGCGGAACGGCGGAGCACACCATGCTCTGGATGCTGGAGCAGAATCCACAGATTCAAAGAGTCGCACTCTGCCTTGACAGTGACAAGGCCGGACAGAAAGCCGTGGAACGCCTGACCGGGATTTTGAGGGAATACTGCTATACCGATGTCACGCCCATGCTTCCGGAAGCCAAGGACTGGAACGACGAGCTGATGGCGCGGCGGGATAATGCGAATGAACAGATCAAATCAATGCAGATGCTCTGATACACTGTTAGCCCCGCAAACGGGGATTTACCTAATTTTCATTCTCACTTTTTCAGAAACTTATAAATGGTGTCAACTATTGATGGATGCCATGCATCTGCATCAAAGACTTGGCTGCTGTAAATCGTATATTTTACCGCATCTTTGGCTGTTAACCAATGATTCCCTGAATGGATTAGTAATCCCATCTTCTCAAGAATCAAGTTTAACGCATGTACATTTTTTATATCGCAACCCTTTTTTCGCAACAAATCGACTATTTCCGCTTTGTAAAGGTCTCCCAAACAATTAAATGGCATTTTATCCCTCCATATGTTCTTTTTGCATAAATCCCGATCTGTCGAGTTGTCACACACTCCACTTTTTAATAAATCCACTATACCACATTACCTTCAATACCACAAGAAAGGAGCTCCTATGCAAGAAAAAGTAACCATTCTGATCGTCGCGGCCGCCGTGATGTTTTTCGTCATCGGCGGCCTTTCTCTTTTGGCGCACTACTACACTCTGAACGGAATCAAAAGCCGCACGGTGGGCGACGGTCAGCACGGCACCGCCCGATTCGCTACAAAAAAGGAAATTGAGCGCACCTACAAGCGCATTCCGTTTCGCCCAAAGGCGTGGCGCAAGGGGAAGGAGCAGCCGCAGGAACAGGGCATCATCCTCGGCAGCGTCGGCAAGAAGAATGAGGTCACGGCACTGGTGGACACCGACGACGTCCACACACTGATGATTGGAGCATCCGGCGTGGGCAAGACGGCGTTCTTCCTCTATCCCAATCTGGAATACGCCTGCGCCACGGGCATGAGCTTTCTCTGCACCGACACCAAAGGTGATCTGTTCCGCAACTACGGAGCTGTCGCCCGCGATTATTACGGCTACAATATTTCCGTCATCGACTTACGCAATCCCACCCGTTCGGACGGCAACAATCTTCTGCACCTCGTCAACAAGTACATGGATGAATACCGTGCCGACGAACGCAACCTCGCCGCCAAAGCCAAGGCGGAAAAGTATGCAAAGATCATCAGCAAGACCATTATTAACTCCTCCGGCGACAGCGCCAACTACGGACAAAACGCCTTCTTTTATGACGCGGCGGAAGGTCTGCTGACCTCGGTGATCCTGCTTCTGGCGGAGTTCCTGCCGCCCGACGACGAGCACCCGGAGGAACGCCGTCACATCATCTCCGTGTTCAAAATGGTGCAGGAGCTTTTGGAGCCGTCGAATGTCAGAGGCAAAAGTCAGTTCCAGCTTCTGATGGCGAAGCTCCCGCCCGACCACAAGGCCAAATGGTTCGCCGGCGCGGCGCTCAATTCTTCCGACCAGGCCATGGCCTCCGTCATGTCCACCGTGTTGTCACGGCTCAACGCCTTCCTCGACAGCGAGATGGAGCAGATCCTCTGCTTCGATACCGCCATCGACGCGGAGAAGTTTTGCAATACCAAGAGCGCCATCTTTATCGTACTGCCGGAAGAAGACCTGACGAAATACTTCATGGTGTCCCTAATGATCCAGCAACTCTACAGGGAGATTCTTTCGGTAGCCGACGAGCATGGCGGGAAGCTGCCGAACCGCGTGGTGTTCTACTGCGACGAGTTGGGCACCATCCCGCCTATCGAATCCCTGCAGCTTATCTTCTCCGCCTCCCGTTCCCGCCGCCTGCTCATGGTGCCGATCATCCAGAGCTTCGGGCAGCTCCAGAAAAACTACGGCAAGGAGGGCTCGGAGATCATCGTCGACAACTGTCAATGCACGATCTTCGGCGGCTTCGCGCCCAACAGCCAGACCGCCGAGGTGCTCTCGAAGGCGCTGGGCAGCCGCACCGTCATGAGCGGCAGTATCAGCCGCAGCAAGAATGATCCCAGCCAGTCCCTTCAGATGATGGAGCGTCCCTTGATGATGCCGGACGAACTCAAGAGCCTGCCGAAGGGACAGTTCATCGTGATGAAAACCGGGACCCATCCCATGCAGACGCGCCTGCGGCTATTCCTCGACTGGGGCATCACCTTTGATAATGTGTACGAGGTTCCGGAGAAGGCGGAGCGCAAGGTGGCCTACGCTGACAAGGACGAACTGGAGCGACGAATCGTGACGCGCTACCACTCTGACAAAGCCGTTGAGAATGTGCCTGCCTCCGACAAGTGCACGCAGGCCAGCATGAGCCAGCAGCAGTCCAACTACAGCCTGCGGGATTCCAAAGCGCGTCAGAGGCAGAAATCACAGGCACAGGAGGATAAGGTATGAGTTATTTCGGAACCATTTACGCTGAGGACATCCCGCACCGCGCGAAGGCGGTCTACATGTACCTGAAAGACCGAGCAAACCGGAGCGGCACCTGCTGGCCCGGTATCAACACCATCGCCAAGGACCTACATCTCTCTCGCAGCACGGTCAAGCGGGCGCTGGGCGATCTCACCAGGCGCGGCTTCATAAAAAAGGAGCCGTGCTACCGTGAGAACGGCAGCAACAGCTCCAATTTGTATTTAGTACAAAAGATCAAGCCGTAAAACAGTGAAGAAACATGTCCTTCCGCCAGGGGGCCTTTGTCGCCATTCTCTGGACCGAGAAGGGGTTCACGATGGCCCCCCTTGAAGGACCAACCTGAAGAAAAAATTATAGGCAGAGATAAAAATAAAACGTAACGGAGTTATAAGAACAATACGCGCAGTTCCGTTTGCATATCTGCTCTAAGAACTTGAAGAAAACTGTTTCATTTTCAAAGTTATACTGGTATAATTGAAAACAAGAGTTTGTCCTTGTTCATGCATAAAATAAGGAGAGTGCAATCATGGATGTCTGTTACAACAAGCTGTTTAAACTCCTAATTGATAAAAGTATGAGAAAGACAGAGTTTGGCAAAGCGGTGGGCATTAGCCAGGGAACCCTTGCAAAGCTCTCAAAGAATGAAACAGTGTCCATGGATGTCATCATCAGGATCTGCAGGACTTTAAACTGCACGGTTGATGATATCATGGATATTGTCCCAAGTCCGGAAAATGGGACAAGTCCAGATCTATAATCAGAAAAGGAAAGGCGTAGATACCCGCAATGGAAAGAAAAGAGTATAGCGCAGGTGCCGTCAAGCTTTCCTTTTGGTTTATGGAGTTTCGCAAGGCTGTTAGCATGCTCCATGAAGGAAAGGCTGCTGATGACATTAAGGCAATCAATAAGCAGCAAAATATTTTTGGCGCGCCGACAGCAGAACGCGCCGAAACGATCTGCAACACCGTTATAGCCAGAATCAACTGTCTGGACAAATCCTTTTACCCTATGTTTCTGGAAAGCGATATCGCCACGCAGAAGCTCTTTGCCCTTGCCGCAGACATGGCAAATGACACGCTGTTTTTTGATTTTGTGTACGAGGTTATCCGGGAAAAGATGATCGTCGGTAGCAATGAATTTGCAGACAGTGACGTGCGGATCTTCTTTAAGAACAAACAGGTACAAGATGAGAAAGTAGCGGGCTGGACAGATGTCACCATAAAACGCCTTGGCGGCAGCTACAAGACGATGCTGTTTGAAGCCGGTATGACCGATCACGGAATGGTCACCCGCAAAATTGTCCGCCCGATCCTTGACCCGGCATTCTCACATTGGATGGATGATCATGATTTGCAGCATGTTCAAAAGGCATTGGCGGGGGTGAGATAATGGCAAGCTTGGAAGAAAGATTAGACCAATTGGAGGCGGCTATTAGGAAGCCATCCTTCCGGCAAAACAAGGGCAAGGCCAATGAAGTGAATTACTGGGTTTTCGATTATGCTCCCGAGAAAGAACTGGACGTCCGGGAGAGAATAGCCTATCTGAAAAGTAAAAATACAAAAGGGACAGATGGCTTTGAGCTGGTAGTATTTGACTTATACGACATCATCATGGATCATCTGGAAAGCAAAAACTTTGTCTCGAAATGTGAAAGCTTCGAGGAGAAAAAGGGCATTGCTTATGTGGCTACAACTATTCAGCGAACACTCAAAATCACTGACAAAGATAATTTGATTGTGAAATACATCATTGAACACACTCCGGAAAACGCGGTCGTATTTCTGACTGGCATCGGAAAGTGCTACCCGCTTCTGCAGTCTCCCGAGGTGTTCAACAAGGTACTTTACAATATGCCGCAGAAATTTGCGGATGTACCGATGGTTCTCTTTTACCCCGGCACCTACACTGAGCAGGAGCTGATCGTGTTTAATGAGTTGAAAGAAGATAACTACTATCGCGCATTCCGAATCGTGCGCTAAGGAGGACGCTGTAATGTTAATCAAGGACATGTTTCAAAAGCCGATTGACCGTGAGATTCAGGGGGTCATTATCGTCGGACAGGATGAAAACGCCAATGTCCAGCAAGAGCTGGAAGAGTACGTCGTGACCAAAGAGCTGCAAAAGCATTTTGCGGATTTCTTTGCCGCCTATAAAAAGGGGATCGTGGGAACAACGCCGAAAATGGGCGTTTGGATTTCCGGCTTCTTTGGAAGCGGTAAATCTCACTTCCTGAAAATATTGTCCTATCTTCTGGAGAACCGTGAGGTGGGCGGCAAGCGCGCTCTTGATTATTTTGTGGACGACAAGAAGATCGTAGACCAGATGGTATTAGCGGATATGAAGCTGGCTGCCGATACCCCGACGGATGTTGTCCTGTTTAACATTGACTCCAAGAGCGATTCCAACGGAAAACAGAGCAAGGACGCGATCGTCAATGTATTCCTGAAGGTATTCAATGAGATGCAGGGATTTTGCGGGGCCATGCCGTTCCTTGCGGATCTGGAGCGCCGCTTGACAGAAGACGGACGGTTTGACGAGTTCAAGGACAAGTTTGTCTCTGAGTACGGAGAATCCTGGGTGGATTCTCGTCAGGACTTCGATTTCATTCAGGACACCATCGTGGATGTCCTCACCGCCATGAATTTCATGAGTGAACAGGCCGCCAGAAACTGGTGTGAGAAAGCGGCTGAGCCTTATCGAATCAGTATCGAAGAATTTGCCAAGCGTGTGAAAGCCTATATTGATCGCAAGGGCGGCAACCGCCATGTGGCGTTTCTTGTAGATGAGGTCGGCCAATACATTGGTGACGATTCCAAGCTGATGCTGAATATGCAGACCGTGACCGAGGAATTGGGCAAGGAGTGTAGCGGCAAGGTCTGGGTGATCGTAACCAGCCAGCAGGATATCGACTCTGTGACCAAGGTCAAGGGCAACGATTTCTCAAAAATTCAGGGTCGCTTCGATACCCGTCTGTCGCTGTCCTCCGCCAACGTGGACGCGGTCATCAAGAAGCGTATTCTGGAGAAGAACGAGACAGCCGCGCAGATGCTGCGCCTGCTCTATGGACAGAAAGCAACCATCATCAAAAACCTGATCGTGTTCAACGACGGAGTTGAGAAAAAGCTCTATGCCGATGAAACGGACTTTTCCTGCGTGTATCCTTTTGTCCCCTATCAGTTTAATCTGATGGCGAGCGTGTTGACATCCATCCGCACCCACGGCGCGTCGGGCAAGCATCTTTCCGAGGGCGAACGCTCCATGCTGGCCATATTCAAAGAATCAGCCATGGAGTATATGGATCACAGAGAGGGTGCTATCATCCCGTTCCATGCCTTTTATGACGCGTTGGAAAACTTCCTGGACCACAGCCATCGCGGCGTGATTATCAAGGCTTACGAAAACAGCTTCATCAATCCAGAAGGCAAAGACAACGATGTGTTTGCCATCAATGTGCTCAAGACTCTGTTCATGATCAAATATGTGCAGGACATCACGGCCAACATCGACAACATCACCAGCCTGATGATCTCCAATATCGACGATGACCGCATCGAGCTGAAGGCTCGGGTTGAAGAAGCGCTTAAGGTTTTGATGCGCCAGATGCTGGTGCAGAAAAACGGCGAGATCTATGTATTCCTGACCGATGAAGAGCAGGAGATCAACCGTGAAATCGAAGGCCAGAATGTAGAGATGGCCGAGGTCGTCAACAAGGTTTCCGAGATGATCTTTGAGGATATCTTCCCCGATAAAAAATACCGCTGCCCTGCTTTCAATGGCCGGTATTCCTTTTCGTTCAATCAGACGGTGGACGACCGCCCGTACAAGGCCAATCAGACCTACGATGTGGGCGTCCGTGTTTTGACTCCAGCCTCCGAGTACGGCAATGACGAAACCACACTGCGCATGATGTCCGGTCAGGGCAAGGAAGTGCTTGTAGTACTGCCGGATGATCGCGCTTTTATGGATGAGATCCAGACATACCTGAAAATCGAAAAGTTTTTGCGGTTAAATACCTCCTCTGCGCTGAGTAAATATGAGGCCATAAAAGAAGCCAAACGTCTGGAAATGCGGGAGCGCAACAGCAGCGCCCGCCTGTTTCTCAATGAGTCTCTGAAAGCGGCTGCGATTTATGTCAACGGTGACAAGGCTCAGATCGGAGTAAAAGAGGTCTCCGCTCGCATCAATGAGGCCATCGGTCGTCTGGTCACCACCGTGTACCACAAGCTTTCTTACATAGACGCAGCCATGGGCGAGGACGATATTCGGAAGATGCTACGCGTCTCCAACCAGATGACCCTGAATGTGGAGGGTGAAAAAGAGGCGAACGTACATGCGCTGGACGATGTGCTCCAGTTTATCGCCGGAAATACCCGTATGCACATGAAAACTTCCATGAAAACCATCAAAGACCGCTTCATGAAAGCGCCTTATGGGTTTGTGGAGGACGATGTAGAATGGCTTGTCGCCAGACTGTTCAAGCGCGGCGACCTGTCCTTTACCGTCAACGGCGCCAGCGTGACTATGCTGAACAAATCGGAAGAAGAAATTGTTGCGCTGATCACCAAGAAAGCCAACGTGGAAAAGCTGCTGTTGGAGCAGCGCGTCCGTGTTTCGGATAAAGACAAAAAGATAGTCCGCGACGTCATGAAGGAGCTGTTCCACTCCTCTACGGTCAGTGAAGACGAAGATTCCGTGATGAAGACCTTCCAGACCTACTGCCAGCATATGCTCACCGACCTGCAAATTCTGGAGACCCGCTATGAAGAAAAGCGCTATCCCGGCAAAAAGGCTGTTGCGGACGGCAAGAAGCTCTTGCAGGCAGTGATGCAGCAGACAACTCCGCTGGAGTTCTTCCAAACGGTTGCCAAAATGAGCGACGATCTGATTGACTTTGCCTATGACTATGACCCGATCAAGGCGTTCTTCGGCGGTGAGCAGAAAACCATCTTTGAGCGCGCGCTGGATATGCTGGCAATCTATGATGACAGCAAAACCTATATTGTGGATGCCGATTTGGAGTCCGTAGTGGCGCAGATGCGCGCCATCACAAGTAAGACAGAACCATACAAGGACATTCCCAAACTGCCGGAGCTGCGAGAACAGTTCATGAAGGCCTACATGAAAGTCTTGCAGGTGCAGGAGGCTCCTGTTTATGCTGCCATAGACGAGGCAAGAGGCCGTACCCTGGAGGTTTTGAAAGAGAAGCCCTATGCCGATGATAAAAGCGACAAATATCTTGCCATGTTTGCGGAAATTAAGGAGGAGGCTTCCCACTGCAACAACGTCTCCCGTCTGAGAGGTTACGCTGACCGGGCAGAGGCGTTGAAGCTCCGCCTGCTCAATGAAATGGATCAGCAGGATGCACAGCTTGCCCAAAAAGCCGCTGAAGAAGAAGCGCGCAAGCGGAGGGAAAACGATTCCAAGGGCGAAACGACTCCCGATCCCGCTGAGCCTGTCCGGCCCCAGCCCCGGCAAAAGAAGAAAAAGAACGTGGGAATCAAGGCCGTGGCGTTGACGTCCTCGTGGCGAATCGAGAGTGAGGCGGACATTGATGCCGTGCTGGAAACCCTGCGCCGGAACCTGAAAGCGCAGCTGGAGGAAGATACGATCGTCAACGTGGAATTCTAATTTTCCTAATTGGAGGTGTAGTTTGTGTTTGAAAGCATCCTCGAAGAACTGGAACGCATGAACGGAAAAATGGAATATCGTATGGATGTATTGCCTGATGCTGCGGGATATTACGATAAGGAGTGTCCTAATGAAGACTGCCAATCAAAGTTCAAGGTGAATGCAGAAGATTGGCAGAACTTGTTTTCTGATGAAGCAGTATACTGCCCGTTTTGTGGACACTCTGCGCCAGCAGATACTTGGTGGACAACAGAGCAAATAGAGCAGGCGAAGGAACAAGCATTCCAACAAGTGGAGGCAAGAATCGGACAAGCGTTAGATAAAGATTGCAGGGAGTTCAACAGGCACCAAAGAAAAGGATTTATTACAATGTCGATGAAATTCTCTGGAACTACTTATGCGCCCAATTTACCCGCAGCGGCATTAGAAGAAATGGGGGCATTTGAGCCAAAAACATTTTATCATGACCAGATTACCCAAAAGGCAACTGAAAGCGCTATTCGTATGGGCCGCGACAGCAAGCCGAATATAGAGGATTATATTCGAGTCCAAAATGAGCTACTTCGCGGTCTTGAGATAGTTGGCGATACCGAAAAGTATAAAGAATTAAAGGAAGAAACAGATAAACTGATTTTGGATTTTACTCGGAATATTTCCGCAATAGAACATTCCATTTCTGCTGCACCAAAAGAAAAGCGAGAAGATGCATTCAATAAATTAGTGCTTTTCCTTATGAGCTTTGCAAGCCGAACGGGGACAAGAGACCGTCTTAATATTTTTACGACAAATTATGATCGTCTTATTGAAGCTGGAGCAGATGTAGCCGGTCTACACCTCATTGACCGCTTTGTAGGCTCGCTAACCCCAATTTTTCGCTCCTCGAGAATGGATATTGATATGCACTATAACCCTCCCGGAATCCGAGGGGAGCCGCGCTATTTAGAGGGTGTTGCTCGCTATACGAAGCTCCATGGCTCCATTGATTGGGTAAACTGTGATGGCGTGATTAGAAAAATTGGTCTACCATTTGGAGCAAAAGATTCTACGCCATTCTTGACAGTGACAGGTATTGATGCGGATGCATCAAAAATCATGATTTATCCAAATTCGTCAAAGGATAAAGAAACTGCAGAATATCCGTATGTTGAACTCTTCAGAGATTTTGCTGCCGCGCTATGTCGACCAAACAGCACAATTGTGACCTATGGATATAGCTTTGGAGATGACCACATAAATCGTGTGATTCGTGATATGCTTACCATTCCGTCAACACATCTGGTTGTTATTTCCCATAGTGATTCATCAGGGCGCATAAAAAGAATATATGACGAATGGGGCAGAGAAAGCCAAATGTCATTGATGATTGGTCCTAACATTACAAATTTGGAGGCACTTATAGATTACTACCTTCCTAAGCCTGCAATTGACCGTACCACTATTAAGATGGCAGATCTGTTACGGCAACGATATGATGCACCGCTCAAAATAGGAGAGGAAAAAGAAAAGGAAGGTGCATCTGAAGAATGATTACGCCTATTGCAAGTGCAGAGTCAATGCAAATTGGCCGCGTTGATTTTGTATCCCCTGACGAAATCAAGGTCGTTCTTGATCTGGAGGCTCCAAATGATGTTGCATTAAATTCGGGTGTTCCTCGCCCATTTCCGCGAATAAATAGTTATGTGCTTGTGTCCTGCGAAGGCGGTTTTCTGGTAGCCCAAATTGAATGGATAACGGTGGAACAATCCCAGTATCCAAAAAGACGCGGGATGCAAGATTTTGGAATTGTTGACTTACCATATCCTCTGCGTAAGATGAGCCTGACGCCGCTTGGAATTCTCCATGAAAAAGTAGAGGGAGCGGGGAAAAAATCCAAGTATCTTTTTTCACGTGGAATAGACGTTTTTCCGACAGTTGGAGATCCAGTCCTTTTGCCAAGTACAGAACAGCTGAAATCAATCGTTGAATCAGGCTCAAACAGACGAGTGGATATTGGGATTAGTCCTTTAGCCGGAAACGCCACGGTTTCAGTTGACCCAGATAGACTGTTCGGTCGACATTTGGCCGTACTTGGAAATACGGGCAGCGGGAAATCGTGTTCTGTTGCAGGACTTGTCCGTTGGTCCATTGAAGCTGCGCAAAGGGACAAAGCAGCTCGTCACGGAGACGGGGCGTTGGCAAATACAAGGTTCATCATTCTTGACCCCAATGGTGAATACTCAAAGGCATTTTTGGATTTGCCAAATGTTCATGTGTATGGTGTAGAAAGAGATGAAGAACGGCACATTGAACAGTTGGTGGTTCCTGTGTGGCTTTGGAATACGTCTGAATGGGCAGCGTTTACACAAGCCAGTGGAAAAGCGCAAAAGCCTACCCTTGTTCAAGCACTGCGTTCTGTTCGCGAGGGCGCCACAGTAGAACCAGCAACAAAAAGTTTCACAATGCGAGCATATCTGAAGACACTAATTACACAGCAAAGAATTGAAATTTCTAATGGTAATCCTTGGGCTGGCGGTGGAAAATCAAAAGGATACAAGGAATTGGTAAATACATGGCAGATCGGACTGTTTGATGATCCAACATTTACGCCGATTGAGAAAGCCGCTGTCACTTCACTGCAGCAAGCGTTTGTTCGCCTTTTTGCTTCTAATACAAGTACCGGAGATCGGCGTGAAGAATGGCCCAAATATCAGAGAAATGCTGCTGAAGATCTACTTTCTGCGCTTGAAAATTCACATCACGCGTTTGGCGGGCAAGCTGCAGACGCACTGCCAATAGATGCAGATATTCCGCGTCCTTTTACCGGTGAAAATTTTCTGCGGAGCATTGAGGCAAATGCGGAGCTTATGAACACATCAGACTATGTTGAAACCATGCTGATGCGAGTAAGGACGCTGCTTTCGGATGCAAAATTAAAGCCAGTGATTAGCCCAGAAACACAGATTTCATTGGATGAGTGGATGAACAAGTATATTTGTCCAAGCGACTGTACGGATGGATCTATCACAATTATTGACTTATCTCTTGTTCCTGCGGAACTGACACATATCATTGTTTCCGTTATGGCACGAATGACGCTTGAATCATTGCAGCGATACAGAAAAATGAACACTGGGCAGACCCTACCGACAGCCCTTATTATGGAGGAAGCGCATACCTTCATTAAACGATATAATGCGGACAGTGAAAGTGGAAATGCATCTGAAATGTGCGCAAAAGTCTTTGAAAAAATAGCTCGTGAAGGAAGAAAATTTGGGCTTGGTCTTGTTCTTTCATCACAGCGCCCCAGTGAATTGTCGCAAACAGTGTTGTCGCAGTGCAACAGTTTTTTGCTGCACAGAATTTCCAATGATAGAGATCAGGAACTTGTAAACAAGCTGGTTCCTGACACCTTGCGTGGGCTTCTTCGAGAGTTGCCTTCTCTCCCATCAAGAAACGCAATTTTACTTGGATGGGCATCTGAATTGCCAGTTATGGTACGAATGAACTTTTTGAAAGAATTGTGCAGGCCGCAATCCAATGACCCCGATTATTGGAATACATGGACGAATAGTGAACGCTCGGTCAAATGGAAAACGATTTCAGATGATTGGCAAGGCGTAGAGAATAATGTCGAAGAACCGCAAGATGCAGAAGATGATGAACTTCCATTTTAAGAGGATTTACCTGCGCAGGCAAATTGAAAATGCCCAGTATTGACAAACTATACGGACTTTGCTGTACAGAATATTACTTTTATTGAAAGCAGACTGTCAGGTATGTGAACTGCAGAATTAAAAGTTGTCGAGCTTCCCTGTTCATTTATTTGGTAGTAGATTAAAGCTTTCCCCACAATAGAGCTGTCAACGAGGAAAAGGAGGGTGCTGGATGAAACTGTTTCATTTGTCGGATCTGCATATAGGTCTGAAGCTCTTTAACCGCGACTTATATGAGGATCAATCTTACATTTTAGGACAAGTCATTGAGATCGCGACACGGGAACAGCCCGATGCGATCATGATTGCCGGAGACATCTATGACAAGGCAATTCCTTCTGCCGAGGCGGTAGAGATCTTTGATCTGTTCATCTCACGCCTAACGCAGGCTGTTCCGAATGCAGAGATTATGCTCATCAGCGGCAACCACGACAGCGCGCCACGGGTCAATGTGTTCCGTAACATCCTTCAACGTCAGAAGATACATATGATCGGGATGCCGCCCCAGCTGCCGGAAGAACAGATCGAGAAAGTGGTACTGCAGGACGAATATGGTAATGTAAACTTCTACCTGCTTCCCTTTGTCAAGCCGTCCATGATCAAACCCATCGTCGGCAGCGATGAAAACGGAAATAACCTGTCCTACAACGATGCGATCCATAAGCTGATCCAGCGCGAACAGATTGACTCCAATGCTCGGAATGTTCTGGTGAGTCATCAGTTTTATCTTCCTGCCTCAACGGAACCCAACAGCGTAGAACGCATGGATTCAGAGGTTCGCACCGTGGGCAATATCGACGCGGTGAAGGCGGATATTTTGGAGCGTTTCGACTATGCGGCACTGGGGCATATCCACAAGCCGATGAAGGTCGGCAGTGAGTTCTCTCGCTATTGTGGCACGCCTCTTGCCTGTTCGGTCAGCGAAGCGGGGCAGAAAAAGGGCGTTATTATGGTGAGTCTGGAGGAAAAGGGCAAGGTAAAAACAGATGTCCTTCCTCTCATTCCCCTCCGGCAGGTGCGGGTCATCACTGGCACCTTACAAGAAGTGCTGATGCAAAGCTGCGGCGATTATGTGACCGTGATTCTCACCGACAAGGTAGACTTTGACGTCTTTGATATGCAGGATAAGATCCGCTATGCGTTTCCGAATCTCCTGGAAATTCGGCGGGAAAGTCTCCGGAAAGCAGACTATACCATAGCCTATTCGGCGGACGAGGAGATGGATGCATTTGCGCTGTGTAAATCCTTCCTGAGAGACTTGGATGCCGACGAGCAGGCGCTTCTCCGGGATGTGATCAACACCGTGCAGGAGGTGCAGGCATGAGACCAATCACATTGACGATGCAGGCTTTTGGCTCCTATGGCAAAAAGACAAGCATCGACTTTACAAAGCCCAATCAAAACCTGTTTTTGATCACCGGCGACACTGGCGCGGGCAAAACCACCATTTTTGACGCCATCGTATTTGCACTCTATGGAGAGGCCAGCTCCAACAGCAACAAAAAGGATGGAGCCGAGCTGCAAAGTCAATTTGTGGATTACGGCACGGAGCCTTTCGTGGAACTGACTTTTTCCGAGCTGACCGGTGGTACTGCGCTGCTCTATACAGTTTGCCGCGTGCCGCGGCACATCCGCCCACTGAAAAAAGGAGACGGCCTCAAGGACGAAAAAGAAATCGTGTCCCTGACCATGCCCGACGGCATGGAGTATTCCCAGAATCAAAAGGAGACAGACGGCAAGCTGGAGGAAATCGTAGGCCTGTCCAAAGAGCAGTTTATGCAGATCGCTATGATCGCACAGGGTGAGTTCATGGAATTGCTCCGCGCGGATTCCAATAAGAAAAAGGAAATCTTTCGGAAGCTCTTCAACACGGGACTGTTTCAGAATGTTGTGGACGAGCTTGGAAGACGACGCAAGGATAAGATGGCCGAGATTGCGCAGATCCGCACTGCCTGCCAGACGGAAGTGGCACACATTGTTGTCCCGGAGGATTTTGAACATGCGGAGCAGCTTTCGGAATTAAAGCGGCAGATCTGCACATCTGAGCACCTGAATGTGGCGGAAATGGAGAGCCTGCTGTGCGAATTGCAGAGCCTTTGCGCGTTGCTGGAAAAGGGCAAACGCGCTGCAAAGACAGCGCTTGAGGAGGCAGGCAAGGTTCGGGATACAAAGCGGGACGCATATAACAATGCCAGGACGCTGCTGGGTTCCTTCGCACAGATGGAGAAGGCGCAAAAGGAACTGGCGGAATGTGCCGCGGCTGAAAAGAAAATGGACGAGGCAACCAGGCTAATCGCCGCCATCAACGCCAGCTACGAGATCAAAGCCGAGTACCAGAGATTTACAGATGCGGATCAGGCCGCCGCCAAAACAGAAAGAGGACTGTCTGAGCAGCGAGAAACGCTGCCCCGTTTGGTGGAAGCATATGCAAAGGCGGAAGCGGACGAAAAAGCGGCGAAGCTGGCGCATGATCAGGAGACCGAAACATTTACAAAGATCTCCCAGCAGGTAAAAAGGGCTCTGGAGGTCTTTGCAAAGCTCCACGCCGCAGAGACCGATCTAAAGTCTAAGCAGACTGCTCTTTCCAAGGCGGAGGAAACCGCAAAGTCGGCGCAGGACGCTCTGACCGCCTTTGAAACACAGGAGCAGCAGTGGCGCAGGCAGACGGAAGAGCTTGCCAACGCCGGGGAGTTGCTGGCTCTTTGGAACGTCAAAAACAGCGAAGCGGACAACATTGACGTAGAGATTGCCTCCGCAAAGAAACTGCAATCTGCGGTCAAAGCACAGATCAAAAAGGCAGAGCAGGCGAAAAAGAAATATGAGCAGGCCCGTCAGAGCTTTGCGGAGAAGAACGCGGAATACGTGGAAAAGCAGATGGCTTTTCTGGATGCGCAGGCCGGATTCCTTGCAAAGGAAAAGCTGAAACCAGGTGAACCCTGCCCTGTCTGCGGCTCAAAAGAGCATCCGCAGCCCTGCCGTTTGGCGGAGGAGCATCGGGATCTGACCCGTGAGATCATCGACGCGCTGGCAAAAGAGGCGGAGGAACTCCAGCAGGAGCAGACCAAAGCATCCACCGCTTCCGGCTCTGCGGCGGATCTGCTGGCTGAAAAGCAGGGCACGCTCTCTGACGCGCTTGCAAAGCTCTGTGTTCGTATGGTAAAAAGCATTTCGGACGTACCGGAAGTGCTGACACCGGAACAGGCAGTGGAACTGCTCTCCAAATGGAAATCGGAACTTAAGGCCGAGGGTACTGCACTTCAAAAAAACGCCGAGACCTTCGGCAGCGTTCAGGAATCCCTGAAGGGAGCCAACGAAAAAAAGCAGACGCTGAAAGCGGCGGCTGACACTGCAACGGAGCAGCTGTCCACTGCAAAGGTGACGTTTGCTGCCGTGCAGGAGACGCTCAACGGACTTCAGGCGCAAAAGGAGTACCCCGCCGAAAAAGATGCAAATCTTGCTCTTACGCAGGCGACCACGACGAAAGAAGCGGCGGACGCCGCCTATGACGTCGCGCACGCTTCCGCGCAATCCGCAAAAACGGCGAAGGAGACCTCTGAAACACTGATCGAGCGCTATGAAAAGGAGCTTCCTGCACAGAAGGAAGAGCGCGCCAGACGCATGGAATCCTATCAAAAAATTCTTGCAGAAAAGGCTCTGTCAGAAGCGGACTGGAAAGCCGTCACGGAGCAGCACGAAAAATCGGAAGCAGCCGTTTTGCAGGAAACAATAACGGCGCATGGGACGAAAAAAGCAACTGCCAAGGGCGCTTTCGCCGCGGCTAAGGCCGCCATTGGAGATGCGGCAAAACCGGTACTGGAGGATCTGGAAGCTGGTCAAAAAGCAGCCGAAGACGCATTGGAAGCGGCCCAGGCTGCGTTGGAGCAACTGAAAGAATCCTATCAGGTCAATCACGGTGCTTATCTGGCGCTTGCTCCAAAGATGGAGGAACGAGGCCGAATCACCCAGGAATACACCCGAATGGACAGCCTTTATAACCGACTGGCCGGGAAAGTGACCGGTGCCAGAATGGACCTTGAAACCTTTGTGCAGCGTTATCATTTGCAGAGAATCCTCTATGCGGCCAACGAGCGCTTTCAGGATATGTCAGCCGGGCAGTATGAGCTGCGCATGATCGGAGATGATCAGGCCGGAGAAGGCAAAAACAGAGGCCTCGACCTAATGGTGTATTCCACGGTCACCGGCAAAGAGCGAGAAGTCCGGACACTCTCCGGCGGAGAATCCTTCATGGCTGCCCTCTCCCTTGCCCTTGGAATGGCGGATCAAATCCAGGTGAGCTCTGCCTCCATCAACCTCGATATGATGTTCATTGACGAAGGCTTCGGCGCGCTGGACGATCACTCCAGAGATCAGGCGGTCAAAGTGCTACAACGGATGGCAGCCGGCTCAAAGTTGATTGGCATCATCTCTCATGTTTCGGAGTTGAAGCAGGAGATAGAGGATCAGCTGATCGTCAGCAAGGATGAGGACGGCAGCCGTGTAAAATGGGTGATTAGCTGACAATTCGTTAGCGGTTATTTCAATTAGCAGAAAACACTTGCAGTTTTTGAAATTCATATAAATGCTTATAGAGCCAAGTATTCTTATCCAATGTTGGAGATATTCTAATTTCTGCGTCGGGAAGCATTTCTTTAGAGATTGAATAAGAAGTTATCCGCAAAGGAAAATTCAATGTGAGACTCCTTTTCGTTCAGGAAATAAGTATGCGTTGTTACTTAGCCTCCGCAGCTCGTTTAATCGCTCTATGGTTTGCACTGGCAGCACGGCTATCCCAGGGCGATAATCGTCGCGCGTCGATATAAGCTTGCTTTTTAGCTGGATTCCGCAGCCGGCGTGTAACTTTCGTCCAGCGTGCTTTCCCCGGTGGCGTAATCTATGGTAACGCCGGGCTGGACGTTGTAGCAGAAGACGCAAAAGCATATGCCATCGCCCTTATCCTCGACCGACTCCGCTTCCATCAGTACACCGGAAGCTACAAGGTTATCGCCGTCGAATATGGGCGTTACGCGATAAAGTACATGGTTGTCCATTTCCTTTATGTAGTCCGCCACCATGTTCTCAAAAGGCAGCATACCATCGACATTCAGATAGCGTGTGCCGGTGATCAGATTCTTTTTATTCGCGTTTTCCGCGGTGAGCTGATAGCCGATTAAATGGCACCTGTTATAGAGATATTTGCCGTCGACGCAATCGTACTTGACCGTATGCCAGCCCGTGGGCTTTATCTGTCCGATCGAACCGCGTTCCTCCGTGGGCATCGTATCCGTGGAAACCCAGGCATAAGCCACGCCACAGCGGCCAAGGCTGTCAAGCTCGCTGTAGGTTTCAAAGGATGTTGTCGTCAGATCGGTATCGGAAAAATACGGCTGATTGTCATTGACGTTGACATATGCGCTGCCGGAATAATCTGGAATTGAGTCTAAGGAGTAGGAGCTTTCTTCGGAGCAGGCGGACAGAAGCAGCCCGATAGCCAGAAACAGCGGGAGCAACGCGCGAATGGACTTTTTCATTGTGTATAGATCTCCTCTGTAATTTTATCGTGAGAAGATCCGGCAAAGTCCTCCGTATGGACGAGCTTCCACCCGCCTTCGGCCAAATCAACAGAGAAAGTTTGATCCGCCGGATACCGCCGGTTCCAGCGGTACAGGATAATTTTTTCGGCCCACCGTAGGTAAGGGGTGACGTCGCAGTCCTCAACAAAGCAATATTCGCCGTCGCCCGCCTCAGACATAAAATTATCATCCACATTGATCTGCGGCGCATTGTTTTCCGAGAACTGCTTTACGGAATAATGATTTATCCAAAGCTTACTGTCCTTCGTAGCCTCCAGGATATGCTCTCTCAGAACCCGATCCTGGCTCTGCCTGCGACGATTGAACATCATCCCCATGTTGTCGTCTACACATGCAATTATTATCATTGATTTCCCTCTAATTATGGTGGTAGATCCTACGATCCAACGCAAAGATTTTCCTGCTGAATTCCCCAGTGGGAACTTCCTCCAGCGTTTCGCGGTAGATTTCCATACGGCTGTCGATCATATCAATATACGATAGCAGCTCCCCCTCGGCGCACATCGGCTGAACGGCGGCACCGAACTCCGGCTGCCCGTGGTGAGACAAAACGAGGTGCTGGAGCAGCACCGATTTTTCCTCCGGCACATTTAGCTCAGCAGCGACATTGGCTACTTCGTGAGCACCCATTACGAGATGGCCGAGCAGTTGCCCTTTCATGGAATAATCCGTGACAAGCCCAAGCTGCGACGTTGTGAACTCCTCGCATTTCGCGAAATCGTGGAGCAGAGTTCCGGCGAGCAGCAGACTGCGGTCGATTACCGATTCGTACAGTCCGGCCAGAAAATCGGCGGTCTTAAGCATATATGTCGTGTGCATCAAAAGTCCGTTCAGAAAACTGTGGTGAACGCTTTTGGCCGCAGGAATGCTTTTGACTCTCTCACCGTATTTGCCAAGCATCTCCTTGCAGATTGATTTGTAATCCCGGTCCTCAATTGTATCGACGGTTTCCAGCAACTTCCGCCAAGTTGTCTCCACGTCAATCGGCGCTGTGGGGACTAAATCACTGATGTTGTATTGGTCGTTCGGCTCGGCAAGGCGCAGGCGCTCCGCCGTAATCTGCACTGTCCCTTTAAACTCGGACACGGTCCCGCGGATTTTCACCACAGCTCCGGTATCTTTCGGCGTCACGGGGCCGGTATAATCCCAAATCTGCGCGTCGATCGTGCCCGTACAGTCGGACAAGACCATGCTCAGGAACGGTTTCCCGCTCATTGTTGTCTTTGCAAACGCATCCTTCAACAGAAAAAATTCTTCGATCTGGTCGCTAATGCTCATATCTTTGATGTACATGACTTTACCTCTATTTCTTTTTCATACGCAGATAATCATACCACACATTAGGTACTTCAGACTATTTTAGAATCCGATTTTGGCTTTCAGCATGCCGATATCCCGTGGCTTTGCCTGCATTGTGTTCGGGTCCATATCCGGTGCGTCCTCCTTTTCCACTTCCTCTTTCGGCACTACAATTGCAATAACGCTGGAATGCGTGATGAACATTACCTGCGCATATGCGTAATCCTCAAACTTGTCATAGAGCCTGCCGGCGCTGCAGGTACCGGCGAAAACAGTTCCCACGCTGTTGGCCACATAGCCAATCGTGTCGATGAACGGAAGCTCGACACGAATCGCTTCCGGATCGTGTGGATTGTCAGGCTCTTTGACCAATTTAACAAGGCGATTGACCTTATACGGGTTCATGCCGAGATAGTGGTTCATGCCGGTGATCGTGACAAAGTAGTTTTCCATGACGCGGACTCCTTTCATAGATGCTTTTTATTACACCTATATCATACGGCAGAGACTGTCCAATAATCAGGACTGCATCTTGACACATAGGAATTTGTCAAAAAACTTAGTAGTCCTGATTATTGGACAAGTTATGTGCGAAAATTACAATAAACTATTAAATCAACAGACAACAGCCCAAAAAAAACCGCGTGAGTCGATTATCAAGCATGGCAAACTGACGTTCTTCTTAGTTTCTCTTAAATTTTAGGTATACTTACATCCTCTATGCGAGACAGCAGGACAAGAAAAGCATCCATCTGAAAGCGGAGAGCGACGAGGCCGGCAGCGATGATATGGATGCCGCAAACGGAGAACAGGTCCTTTTTACCCCAATCACAGCCGGGTACGATCTTTTTTCCGCAGCGTCAATCGATTTGACGTATCCGGAAGCGACTTATCTAAGAGGACGCTTTCTGGACAGCGAGGGAACGAAAAACTCGCTGATGGCGTATCTTCTCAAACACCCAGATGCGGTATGCGATCAGTTTGAAGAGATTGACACGCGGTCCATGCCGCGTGAGCTTGCGGCGATCACCGATCTTGCAAAAGACTTCTCCGGTTTTATATACGGCGCCCATCTTCTGTACAACGTCATCTTTTCTGATGATCAGGATAAAGATATGGCCCGCGATTTTGAAGCTTGGAAGGATGAAGAGTACCATGCCATCGATCTGGACAGCGTGATCGGCGTCACCGGATGTTCGGCCTCCGCCGGAGCCTTCATTCATCAGTTCAACTCCTGTATCTCGAAGGGTGATATTTCATCTGCACGCGAATGTATCATCCTTCGGGAGAAGATAATGAAACGCGATAGGGCAAAGCTTGGGCATCCGGATCAATATCAGCCGGTACACACCTACCACCTGAACTACCGTTATAACATTGGGAAACAAATAATTTCGGACATTTTCAGCGGATTGGAGGGATATCATGGCGCGCAGACTATTTGACCAGGAAAGCAATCGTCTGTTCTATGGTGAACAGCTCATGCCGGAGCCTGGATATTCTCTCGACTTTGCCGTTGGAATGACCTATTCGCTGGATTTGAACGCTTTTCTCGGCATTCCGATCTCGCTTGGAATGCTTGACGACTTGGAGAGTGCCGGAGCGAAAAACCCGTTTTACCTACTGGAGTCAATCCGCAAGAGCGGCGATCATATCGCTGTTTTCTGCAACGCCGGCAGTATCCATACTCCTAAGAAATCGGAGCCTGTCCATATTTTGCTTGAGCAAAGCATATTTCAGGTTGCTTTGGGTCCGAAGACGAATTTCCACCCGAAGGTTTGGGCCATTCGGTATCGGAATTCCGACGGCGATACGTATATTCGAGTTGTCGTCTTGAGCCGAAATATCACGTTCGACCGCTGTTTTGATATAGCTGCGTCCCTTACCGGCGAAGTCGGCGGCAGAGCACGCGAAGCGAATCGTCCGCTTTCCGACCTGCTGAGATTCGTTTCGGGGTTCGCGGACGGAGACCCGGTAAAGCGTAAGCTCATCCGGTCGGTAGCCGACGATGTGCTGAAAGTACGGGAGTTTGCACCGATGGAATGCTTTGATTCCGTAGAGTTTCTTCCGGTCGGGATTCCCGGATATAAGAAAATTGCCGAACCGGAGCTTTCCGGTGCGAGAAGTCTGGTTCTGGTTTCGCCGTTTCTGAGCGACGGAGTGGTAAAAGCACTGACCGTCTCGGCAAAGCAAACCGCGCTCATCACTCGGAAGACCTCTATAACTCCGACCGCGCTGAGCAGCTTTCAGGACGTGTTTGTTACGAAAGAGCTGGTGCTCGATAACGAGCTTTTGGAAGAGGGCGAGTCGGAGGAAACGCCACAGCGCGATATTCACGCAAAGATATTCTTTGAGGAGCGCGACGACGGAAAGTACCTGTATTTAGGTTCCTTGAACGCCTCGGCCAACGCGTTTTATCACAACGTGGAGTTTATGCTCAAGCTGCGATACCGGCCATATTACGCCTCGTTTACGTCCGTATTGGGCGACTTGGTTCCAGAAGAGCAAAGCCCGTTTGAGCGAATTGAAACAATGGACGAGCTGCCAGAAGCCGCAGAGCAGGAGGACCCGGCAGACCTGCAGGATGTTGTATATGCCGTTAAACAGGCCGAAGTAACGGCAAATGGAGAATTATATACGGTACATATCAGCTGTGGGGCGCTTGAAAGTCGTTGTGAGATCGCACTGTTCGGAGCGTCTTCCGTTTATCGGAATCTGGCGAAAGAAGTCGTTTTTGAGAAGGTCTCACTGACCGCTCTTTCGGAATTCTATATTGTCCGCAGAGGGAATGTGAGCACCATTATTAAGATTCCAACGGTCGGAATACCGGCTGAAGAGCGCGATAACGCGATTTACAGCACTATCATCGGAGACCGGCATGGCTTTTTTAGATATGTGTCCTTTCTTCTGTCCGATAATTACGCGGAAACGAGTCTCGAAGAGCAAATGCTTGGTATGGAGAGCGCAAATGAAGCGTCCGCATCTGCAGCTGTTGCCGGAGTATATGAGCAGCTGCTCCGGACCGCCGCGGAGAACCCGGAAAGACTTGCTGCGGTGGAAAATGTGATGAGCCGGCTAAATCCGAAAATTGTCGACGAGCGTTTTCGTGTGCTGATAAGCACGTGCCGGTCGGCTGCAAAGCAGGTGAAACGCAAATGATCCCAAAGGACTTTCAGGAAGCAACTGCAGAGCGTATCTTTGAGATATTCAGGGACGAGGGACAGAATCACATTTTATTGGCGGACGAGGTCGGGCTTGGAAAAACGATCATAGCCAGCGACGTGATCAGTAAGGTGGCTGAATGGCATCGGATTGAAAAGAACGACGATTTCTTCAAGGTCATCTACATCTGCTCCAACATCAATATTGCGTCTCAGAACTGCCGCAAGCTGGGCATTGCTTCGGAAGACTGTCTCCATGTATCCGACAGCAGGCTCTCCATGCAGCATCTGCGCATCTATCAGACGGACGGTTCCGATCATAATTACGAGCAGCTGATTCCGATGACGCCGGCGACGTCCTTCTCAATGACGGGCGGCCAGGGTATTCAGGAGGAACGTGCGCTGATCTTTGTGCTTCTGCGGCGTTTCCGCGATTTTAGTCATGTGCGCAAGCACTTAAATCAGCTTCTTCAAATGGACCCGAAACTGCGGCGCTGGGACGAGATTGTCGATTACTATGAAATGCAGGTCACGGAATGCAATCGGGTGAACCCGGTCTATATCTCCGATATGATAGATGCTCTGGAGGCCGTGTTCAAAGAAAATGAAGCGCTCTATGACGATGTTCTGGGGCTTTGCCACGCCAGAGACGTCTTTTCCATCCCTTATCGTGAGCGTAGTGATGCCATCAATAAATTACGCCGCATATTCGCTCAGATCAGTCTGGACAAGCTGGACCCGGACTTGGTCGTCATGGATGAGTTTCAGCGCTTCAAAGAACTAATCACGCCGCAGGATACGGAAAGCGGAATGCTGTCGCAGAAATTTCTTCACGATTCTTTCGTGAAGGTCCTGCTGCTGTCCGCAACGCCCTATAAGCCGTACACGACGCTGGAGGAGCTCGCTCTCGGCGAGGAGGGGCATTACAAGGAGTTCACAGACGTGATGGATTTTCTCCTTTACGATCCGTCGCGCCGGACGCGTTTCCACCACGTCTGGAGCGATTATTCGCACCGTCTGTCCGAACTGAAAACGGATGATTTCACCGCCCTGATTGCATCCAAGAACGACGCCGAGGGTGCCATGTACCAATGTGTCTGCCGCACGGAGCGGCTCACGGACAGCTTGATCGACCGGAGCAAGGCCTGCGAAATGGAGAGTGTGTCCGACGGGGACATCTCTTCCTATCTCGAATTGCAAGCGCTGATGGACCATCTCGGTCTTGGCCGATTTCCGATTGATTATGTGAAATCAGCTCCGTACCTGATGTCTTTTATGAACTATAAGGTAAAGGATCAAATCTGTCGGCGCTTGGAAGAAGACGGGGATTATAAGGATACCCTATCTTCTCAGACGATGTTCCTTCGGCGCAGCCGTATCAACCGCTATGAGAAAATTCCATGCAACAACGCACGGCTTCAGCTTCTTTTTGACGAAGCTTTCGGTCAGGGCCGCAACGGCGCGGAGCTAATGCTTTGGATTCCCGCCGACAGACCGTATTATAAAACGGATAATGTTTTTTCGAGAAACGCCGGCTATTCAAAAACGCTTGTGTTTTCCAGCTGGGAAATGGTTCCCCGTATGATTGCGAGCCTGACCTCGTACGAAGCTGAGCGACTGACGATCGGACGCATCAACAATCGCGATGAAGCAGGTAAAAAGCGGTATTTTGCGGAAGAGAGCAAGCGCCGTGCCGTTTCCCGGCGTCTGAGGGACGAAACGGAAGAAGTCGTGACATACCCGTCAAGATATCTTGCTGGACTATATCAGCCGCTTTCATACATAGATCAGAGCATTCGCACGATTCACGCAGCGCTTGAAAAACAAATCGAGGCTCGGATTAAGGACTTGTCAAAACACGTCTTGTTTTCCTATAAAGAAACCGGTGGTGCAGGGCAACTGCTTGAATTGTTGCGGCTTCTTGACGGCGAGCCGGATACGGGCAAATTGGAAGTTGTCAGCAGGAGCGCCGCGTCCCTGCTTGCAGACATGGCCATCGGCGGCCCGGGAGTCTGCGCTTTGCGCATTTTGAGCGATGCGGACTTGGCTGCAGCCGTAGCCGGAAATTTTATTTCGCTGTTCAGCCGGCCGGAAGCGATGGCCGCAATGGATGTGCTGTATCCGTCCGGAGACTACTATGAAAACGTCATCAAATACTGTGCTGCTGGAAACCTGCAGGCGGTCCTGGACGAGTACGTCTTCACCTTGAATCTGTCAGGGAAAGAGCTGGCCGACGCAATGTCGGCGGCATTCATCACAACCGCAACAACTCAGATAGAGACGCGGGAATCGTTCCAATACGGCAGTAAAAGAAGCGGTCTCCGCACACATTTCGCCGTTGGCTACTATGACGCGAAGATCAGTGAAAAAAGTGTGCAGAGAACGGAAAACATCCGGGCGGCCTTCAATTCTCCGTTTCGTCCTTTTGTTCTGGCAACAACGTCTATTGGGCAGGAAGGACTGGATTTCCATACCTATTGCAGGAAAATCATGCACTGGAATTTACCAGCCAATCCAATCGACTTGGAACAGAGAGAAGGACGGATAAATCGATATCTTTGTCACGCTATCCGGCAGAATCTTGCCGAGAGTGAGTATGGAAACGCGCCATTTTCCGGCCCGGTATGGCCGGAGATTCTCCGGCGTGCGGTCGCAAAATTGAAGCCGGGGCATTCCGATCTGATCCCGTTCTGGTGCCTGCCGGACGATTTCCCGTTCACCCGCAAAATAGAGCGTATCGTCCCGATGTATCCGTACAGCCAGGATCACGAGAAATATAATCGTCTGCTGGAAGTTCTGTCTCTCTACCGGCTGACCTTGGGACAACCGCGGCAGGAGGAGTTGCTGGATACTATAAAGAAATCAAACTGGGATCTCTCACAATTAAAGAGGCTATATATCAATTTGTCGCCATATACGCGGTTGTCAAAACTGTAATGCTGCAGGACTTGGAAAGAGCAAGGAAGTATGATATCCTGATGTCCTGAGTATTGGACACCACTTTTATTATGCTTATAACATAACCGAAAGCATAATGAATGAGGGGAGGCAATCCACATGTCGGATGATTACGGATATTTTGGAAAAGGCATCGATGGATATGTGCAATACATGCAGACTTTTAACGAGGTCAAAAAAGGCGGGGGCGGCGGCCCAAAAAAGAACGGCTGCTACATTGCAACCGCCGTCTATGGGTCTTATGACTGCCCGGAAGTATGGACGCTGCGTCGGTTCCGCGACTACAGGCTGAAGCGGACAGTGCCCGGACGTGCTTTCGTCCGCTGCTACTACGCCGTCAGTCCCGCCCTGGTCAAACACTTCGGTGGTGCGGAGTGGCTGAAGCGGCTTGTTCGCCGCGGCCTGGACCACTTTGTAACCAGCCTGAAAACCTCGGGCGTGGAGGACACACCCTATAACGACCCTGAAAATTAGCATTTATGGGAGGAGTTCCATATGGCCCGATCAGAACGTCAAAAATTAAAGCTGCTCTATCTGCGCGATTACCTGTTGCGGAATACGGACGAGCAGCATCCCGTAACGATGAAGCAAATGATTGCCTACCTTGACCAGAACGACATCCCGGCGGAACGCAAAAGCATCTATACCGATATTGAACTGCTTCGGACATATGGTATGGACATTATCCAGGAGTCGGGCAATTATTACGTCGGCAGCCGGTATTTTGAGCTGCCGGAGCTAAAGCTCCTCGTCGACAGCGTCCAGTCCTCAAAATTTATTACATACAAGAAAACTGGCTCTTTGATTAAAAAGATCGAAGAAATGGCCAGCATCTATGAGGCGCAACTTCTTAATCGTCAGGTCTACGTTACAAATCGAATCAAGAGCATGAACGAGTCCATCTATTACAACGTGGATGAGATTCATAGTGGGATAGCCCATAACAGAAAAATTCGATTTCACTATTTCGAATACGACATTGATAAAACACGTATATTCCGAAAGAGCGGGAACTTCTATGAAGTAAGCCCCTATGCGCTCACCTGGGACGACGAGAACTATTACATGGTCGCCTTTGATTCAGATGCTGAAATCATTAAGCACTACCGCGTGGACAAGATGGCAGATATCTCGATAACGGACCAAGAGCGCGACGGGAAAGAACATTTTGAATCTCTGGATATGGGTACCTATGCCAAGAAAGTATTCGGCATGTTCTCCGGCGAGGAGCGTTCCGTCAGGTTGAAGGTCGCAAACCACCTGGTTGGGGCAATTCTGGACAGATTCGGGAAAGACGTTTCCATTGTACCCGATGGGGATGATCACTTCACCGTATCGGTTGATGTTATTGTCAGCCCGCAGTTTTTCGGGTGGATCAGTGGATTTGGGCCAGATATAGTTATCACGGCGCCGGATGCCGTAGTTGAACAGATGCGGAAGCACATCAGTGCGATCAATGAGCAATATTTGAATAGCCCAACGGTTGGATGAGTACCCACGGCCACGATTACCTATTTTCTGCCGGACGAGAAGAAGTCAGGCGGCGCGTATGTGACCGTCGCAGGATTGGTAAAGAAGATAGATGAATATGAGCGCAAAGTTGTACTGACAGATGGAAAAGCTATTTCCATTCGTTACTGAGGAGGTAAATTTGATGGATCCAAATGGTATTGATTTGAGCAGCCATGAGTTGTTGAATAAGATCAGCGATGTAACCCGAATAGTTGACCCTTTGCAAAAGAAGGTTATCGAGTATAAAAATAATGCTGCAATTGATAAAGATATTCACTGCTTTGATTTTTGGGGCAAAAATAAAGTGTGTGATAACTGCATATCCATAAGGGCGTATAATGACAATACTACTTATGTTAAAATTGAATATAAAAAAGACAAAACATACATGATCATGGCGGTTCCGTATTCTTTTGATGACAGAAGGATTGTAATTGAGATTATCAAAGATATTACAAGCAGTATTCTTTTCGATTTCAATGAGAATGCCTCTTTGGAATTGGCTGGTGTTCATGCCCTTATAGATAACATGAATAAACTTGCCTTTCGCGATCCTTTAACAGAGCTTTATAATCGTCGATATATCATGGAAAAACTACCGGTTGACTTGCTAAATTCCGCTCTTTTATCAACGAATTTATCCATAATAATGGCTGATATAGATTATTTTAAAAAAGTAAACGATAATTATGGTCATATAGCCGGTGATCTAACACTAAAGAGTGTTGCGAAGACATTATCGGGCTGTATAAAGAGAGAAAATGACTGGATTGCGAGATTCGGTGGTGAAGAATTTATGATTTGTATGCCAGGAGCAACTCTTGAGATTGCTAAAGAAACAGCTGAATGTATGCGTAAGTCGGTAGAAAATGCATCGATCAAATATGAAGGCAAAGACATTAGCGTGACGGTCAGTTTCGGTGTGTATAGCCTAAAACTAAAAGGAAATGAGAACGCCGATGATTTAATTAAACTTGCTGATGAAAAATTATACTTAGCAAAAAGGAATGGACGAAATAGGATTGAGTTTTAATTAATAAGTATGACAATTGTGAAAAGTAATTGCACAGCATTGTATGCAAGCAAGCTAAAAAGGAATACTTATAAATTATTAATGCAAATAAAACAGGAGGAGAAAGTTGTACTGACAGATGGGAAAGTAATTTCTGTTGATGACATCATGGATTTAGAGGTATCGCCATGAACATAGAAAGCAAACTGAGGCCGATCTGTATTGCCAAAATACTACTGGAAAGAACCGATGAAGATCACGTTCTCACCACGAACGAGCTCATTGATATTCTGGAGCGGGAATATCACATCAGCGCCCACCGCACCACAGTCAGCGACGATATTCAGGTGCTGGCGCAGGCGGGCCTTGACGTTGATATGATCAAATCCACGCAAAACAAATACCGTGTTCTTTCCCGCACCTTTGATGTTGCGGAGATTAAGCTTCTGATCGACGCGGCGGAATCGTCAAAATTCATTACAGAGAAAAAGAGCGAGAGCCTGATTAAAAAGCTCCAGAAGCTGGCCAGCATTCACAGCGCGAACGCGCTGAAGCGAAATCTCAAAGCATGCAGTCGCTTCAAGCCTGACAATGAGGAAGTGTTCTATATTGCCGATACGGTTAACGAGGCAATCAATGCCGGTAAAAAGATTGCGTTTCAGTATTACGACTACAACGCGCAAAAGGAAAAAACGCTGAAGAACGGCGGTCAAGAATACATATTCAGTCCGTACTACATGGTCTGGGACGGAGACTGTTATTACATGGTAGGCTATTCCGAAAAGCACCAAAACATTGGAAACTTCCGGATGGACAGGATCTATCAGCAGCCGACGATTCTGGATGAGCCTGCCGTGCCGGTTCCAACCGACTTCAATATCAATGACTACATCAAGACCTCTTTCCGAATGTACAACAGCAAACGCCAGAAAGTGGAACTGATCTGCGACAACAGCACCATGGACGCCATTCTCGATCGCTTTGGAATGGACGTGGAGATTCATGAAAATGATTCAGCTTCATTTCGTGTCGTGGTTGACGTTGCCGTCAGTCACGTCTTTTATGCTTGGGTGTTCGGCTTCGGCGGCAGGGTGAAGATCAAAGCGCCGGATGATGTCAACGCGGCATACGGGAAAATGGTTCGTGATGCCGTTCAAGCACTGGATTCGGAAATATGAAATCAGACGTTAAGTGATGAGGTGTTGCCTTTAAGCGACACCTCATTTCTTTTTGGGAAAATCTTCTTGTAATTCAAGCTGGACTGCGTATAATAATAGTAACGAAGCAGATTGCTTCTTTATGAGAATTGGAGAGGTCATTATGAAAAAGCGCAGCCCGGAAACGATGAAAAAGATCCGAGATTTTGCCGAGCAGTATTATACGGATTATGGCCGCTCTCCTTCCACAACAATGATCGCCAACGAGGTAGGCGTTTCCAGAGGCACCGCCTACAAGTATCTCGTTGAAATGAACGAGAAAGGCATAATCTCCTATGACGGCAAGCGAATTGCGACTACTCTGACGCAGAACAGTAACGCCGACCGCTCCCTGGCCCCCATCGTCGGCACGATTCGATGCGGCTCCCCAGAAGAAGAACGGGAGGAAATTCAGGAATATGTCTCCCTTCCTGCCTCCATCTTCGGATACGGAGATTTTTATATTCTCAAGGCTAAGGGTGATTCCATGAATCTGGCTGGCATCGACGAAGGAGACCTAATCGTCGTTGAAAAAGGCGTACAGGAACGGGTTGGCGATATCGTTGTGGCGCTGGATGATGATAACTGCAATACGCTCAAACGCCTCGCCTATGATAAAAGTAGACGAAAACACTATTTGCAGGCGGAGAGTAGCAATCCCGCGAATCACGATCTCTATCCCCGGCGCATATCGGTTCAGGGTATTGCCCGCAATGTAATTAAAAAGCTTTAAGACGGAGCCGGACAAGCTCCGCAGATGATTTGACAGGAGGTGCAGTCCCATGCAGAAGGTATATGTTTCCGTGATCTGCAAGTGCGACAAGGAAGGCGTCACGCTGCCGATCCGAATCTGCTGGGACGACGGCAGGAGCTGGAACATCAATAGAGTCCTACACGCCTGCACCGCTGCGCACCATGAATTTGAAGGAATTCGCTACACGATTAAGATAGGAAGTGCGGAAAAATATCTGTACAGAGACGGCCTGCAATGGTACGTTGACCGTTCTCCGTAGTGGAGGTGGAACATAGATTATGGCGATTTTTTCCTATGAGCAATTGGACGAGCTTGGCGACGGCCTGATCCGACAGTATCTTGGGAAAGAGTCTGGCACGGCATTCTGCGTTGATATTGAAGGCTTTGTGACAGATTTCCTTCACCTACCGCTTCTGTATCGCTCCTTCGCCGAGCGTGACACCGATAAGATCGGATTCATCTCGGACGGCATTACACCGCTGCTGATCTATGAGAAGAAACAGGCTACCCCGATTGTGTATGAAAAAGGCACCATTGTGATTGAACGTTTTCTGCGCCAGGAACCGGAGAGCGGCAGGCGCAGGTTCACTATCAGTCACGAGGGAGCACATTTTGTGATGGATCGAACCGTGCCCCAGGCGAGTTTCCATCGTGAATTTGACAGCCAACGCGTTTATTCTCCGGCTGAGATCAAAGATCTGTTCAGTTTCAAAGAGGCCATGATAGACCGGCTGGGTGCCTCGCTGCTGATGCCCCAATTTATACTCTGGAATGTGATGAAAGCGTTTGACGCGCCAGAGCACATCCCGATTTACGGCGACAGCGTCCTTCGCGTTTCAGACCGTCTGCTGATTCAGGAAATGGCTAACGCAATAGGTGCGTCCTTTGCGGCTTTTCTGTATCGGCTCAAGGAGCTGGGTATCCTGCAGCGGCATGACATTTCGGAATACATCGTCGGCGAACTTGGCATTGGAACAGGCGGTGACGCCTGATGAGTGAGGTTCGTACCTATCACCAGAAAAGAGAGCTCTCAGACGAGACAAGCAGGAAGCTGTCCGACTCCAAGCAGGAAACGGCGATGTTAACGCTTCGGGATATCTACTGCCCCTACTGCGGCTATCTCGTCGAGCGCGTGTTTTCCGATATCACCGGCCACAAGATGGTATTCTGCAAAAAGTGCAAAGAGGAATACCCGGTAAATCTCGGCTATTTTCGCCGCATGAAACGTCGGCACGTTTACGCCGCCTGCCGGCGGCGGGATCGCCAGCACCGGTAAGTCTCCTACAATTGAATCATTCGCAATACGACTTCTAATCGAGCAAGCGGAGAGAATCAGATGAAAATCTGAGGAGACTGCCAAGCGCCGTACAAAGCCGGATTGGATCACAGAGCCTCTGTGTCCATTCCGCTTTATACGGCGCTTTTTTGTGCGTTTACGCACGCTGCCCGATTGCTTTGTACCGCGTTAAAAGTCCTTTCCCATCTGCTCGGGAAAGGACTTTTTATGTTCTGCGGCCAATGGCAATGCCAGATCGCTGAATACCCGTGACCTCCGAATTTTGATTTCCAATCAAAATTCAAAAATTCGGAGGTTACAAAATGTTTTATTCAAAAAGCATCTATGCGCTCAACAAAAAAGACAGGGACGCCATCGTATATGAGGATGCGGATGGTAGCTTGATTCGACTCACCCGTGAGAACTTCCCCAGCAAAGAAGAGTTCCTTCGCTTCAAAGCGTGGTCCGATGAAAATTATTATGATGCCGAGTGCGAGTACCATGCATACTCGGACAACACGCTTTTTCTGGAGGGAATCTCAGAAATGGCTGTCGCAGTTGCATCGGTGGAGGATTCCTTTGTTGCTGAAATCGAAGAACAGGATCGGAAAGCGATCTGCTGCCTGCTCATGAGCAGTATCGCAGAATGCCTTACCGACTTGCAGCGTCGCCGTATGTGGATGTTCTGTGTGGATGGCATTTCCACCCATGCAATTGCCAAAAGAGAGGGCACCTCTCAACAGAATATATCCAGATCACTTCTGGCGTCCAAAAAGAAAATTAGAAAATATTTTGAAAAACAGGGTGTCAAGAACCCGTTTTTGCCGCGATAGGTGAAGGGATCATTTCAAGTCCCTGCATTGTTCCTTGAAAAACACCGCCCCGCGCGGTCATATCCGACAGCGAGAATACGTTAGCTAACGGTCCTGCGAAACAGGAAAGCGATACCGGGGATGCGCCAAGACCCGCCTGTGGAGATTTCTCCATTAAGCGAACGGCCAAAAGGCGGCGAGCGCGCACCCATCCCCGGCAGGCGGCTTCGGCAAGCCGCTGCGCAATAATCCCGTCAGCCTACAATGATACTTCCGCCCAGCCACAGTTTCAAGCAATGGGGGCGGCTCGGAGAGATCCTCGGAGGGGTTGGATTCCCATGAAGCGGCGCCAGCCGCTGTTCTCGTTCGTCGCCTTGGCTCGGGGAGTAGTGTCGAACAGAGCCATTTTTCAAATCTGACTTAATGTCAGAAGCCATGGGGGTCGCTCATCATGTAAGAACTTAGCCACAGGCTTGCTCAGCCAAACGGAGCGGCCCCTATTTTTGTGATATTAAGTTTGAAACGAGGTAATTGAAATGATGATTTCAGAGAACAGCTATACGATCAATCAACACGGGAATCTGAAGATTCCCTCAAGAGAGCTGATTGCAATGGGCCTGTTTGCCGGAATGCACGTCAGGGTAGCGTTTTTGACGGAAGACGGCGAAAAGAATACTTTTCGTGAGTTTCTGCTTACGAAAAATTCTTTGACGGAAATCGACGCGGAACCACGGTTTCAAATCCCTGCAGATCTTCTGCGTCAGGCCAAAATTGCAGAGGATGCGGATATTCAGATGATTGTTGTGGACGGCGCAATCCTGATTTGCCAGGAGCCCAACCTGAACGTACAGGAATTGCACAAGATTTCGGATTCGCTGGGTCTTGCGGCCAGCATGACCGAAGAATTACCCGATGATCTGCCTGCCGCGAAAGACCGGTTGCAGCAGGCCCTTTCAGATTTTATGGAGGAGATGAGCAGTAATGAATATGACACAGGACGCGGCGACACAGGAGAAGGAAATCACAGAAACTGTGATTGACGGCATTACCGTTCGCCTTTCTTTTTCGGATTCCGGCAGCGATGAAATTCCGAAACTGGTCAAGGATATCCTGAAGGCAGCCTATCTCCGCTGCCAGGCGCAGTAAGGGAGGGAGCATCATGGCAAAACGCGTTTACTGTCTGTATCGTGTTTCCACGAAACAGCAGGTTGAAAAGGACGATATTCCGATGCAAAAGCAGCGGTGCCACGAATTTGCCGCTGACAAGGACGACTGGGAAATCGTCAAAGAATTCAGTGAAAAGGGCGTCTCTGGTTTCAAAGTCTCCGCAAAAGACCGCGACGCGATTCAGGAAATTCAGAAAGACGCTGCGGCTGGCAAATTTGATATTCTTCTTGTATTCATGTTTGACCGTCTGGGCCGCAAGGAGGATGAAACGCCGTTTGTCGTAGAATGGTTTGTAAAAAATGGGGTTGAGGTTTGGAGCGCAGAGGAAGGCCAGCAGCGTTTTGACAACCATGTGGATAAACTGCTGAATTACATACGGTACTGGCAGGCATCCGGCGAGAGCATCAAAACGTCGATCCGAACCAAAACCCGTCTTGCCCAGATCGTTCAGGAAGGGCGTTTCCGTGGTGGGTGCGCGCCATACGGGTACAAGCTCGTAAAGAACGGACGTACCGGGAAGAAGAACCGTGAGTTATACGACATTGCCGTGGAGCCGACAGAAGCGGTGACGGTTCAGAAGATCTTTGAGCTCTCAGATCGGTATGGATACGGCGGCAGAAAAATCTCTTCCAGCTTGGTGGAAGAAGGAATCGTCAATATGCGCACCGGCGAGCCATTCCACTACTCTTCTATCCAGAACATTTTGAGAAATATCATGTACATCGGAATCCTACGCAGCGGAGAGACGCAGTCCGAAATCTTTTCAGAACTGCAGATCGTGGAACCGGAGCAGTTTCAGAGGGTGGAAAAAGCCCGTGAACAGCGCAGCGCCGAGTACGAAGAAAAATGTGCTGCGGCAGCGCAAACGGTGGAATTGGCAGACGGTGAGGAAATTGAGGTGTCCCGTCCCGACAGAATGTGTCCACGGCGAAATGTCGGCAGGACATTGCTCTCCGGAAATGTCTATTGCGGTCACTGCGGTGGCCGCATTTTTGCGTCCACCGCTCGTAAAAGCCATCATGCCATGAACGGCGAGGTGCGGGAGCGAATTCCCATCTACAAATGCTACAATCGAACGCAGCATAGAGACCTGTGCGACGGCCCTTCTACCTATCGCGCAGAAAAGGTGGATCAGGTGGTAGATTCCATTTTGTCCGGCATTTTCTTCCGTGCCAAAGACGTGAAAGAAAGTGAATTGCTGAAACGGCAGATCACCTCAACGACCACCGCATACCAAAAGCAGCTTAAAGCTGTCAAAGCGGAGTATGTCAAGAGCAGCAAGGAGCTTTCCAAATGGGAAGGCCTGATGCTGGATTCCATCGAAGGCACCTGCGTATTTACGCCGGAGCAGGTCAAAAAGCGTATGGACGTCGTACAGCAGAGCGTCAACGATCTGTCTGCAAAAATTGAAGATTTGCAGAATAAAGCGACTGAAACCGCAGAGTTGACTGAGGAGATCAAGGCGGAACATCAGCGGCTCCTCTCCTGGGCGGAAGTTTATGACGGCGCTTCGCTGGAGGAGAAAAAAATGGTGGCGTCCTATCTGATCAAGGCCGTCACCATAAGCCAAAACTATGGTATCCGGATTGATTTTAACATTACCGAGGCGCAGTATCTCAGCGGGATGGAAATGATGTAACGGAATGATTTTTCTCCCCAAAGGGCTCATCTTCCAACGCAGCTTGTCCTCGACGAAGTATCGGAACCATGCTATACTGAAACGGAACAAGACATCCCGGAGGGACCACATGACAAGGATACTTTTTATCTGCCACGGCAACATCTGCCGCAGCCCGATGGCGGAGTTTATCATGAAAGATTTGGTTACCAAGGCGGGGCTCTCGAAACAATTCGAGATATTCTCCGCAGCCACCAGTACCGAGGAAATTGGCAATCCCGTGTATCCGCCTGTACGGAAACTGCTCGCAGAGCATGGGATCAGCTGTGCCGGCAAGACAGCGCACCAGCTCACAAATGCCGACTACGACCGTTTCGATCTGCTGATCGGTATGGATCAGGAAAACCTGCGCAATATGTACCATATCTGCGGCGGCGATTATGCAGACAAGCTGCACCTGCTGGGGGAATATGTGGGCCGTCAGGACGACATCCCGGACCCGTGGTATACCCGCGACTTTGCCTCAACATGGCAGGCGGTTGAGGCCGGATGCCGGGGGCTGCTGGAGCAATTGAGGAAAAACACCGATGGGAACAAACAGGCAAAAAGTTTATATCGCCATTGACCTCAAGTCGTTTTATGCCTCTGTGGAGTGCATCGAGCGCGGGCTTGACCCAATGCAGACGAACCTTGTGGTGGCGGATAAGAGCCGGACGGAGAAAACCATCTGTCTGGCGGTTTCGCCGTCCTTAAAAGCCTATGGCGTGCCGGGACGGGCACGGCTCTTTGAAGTGGTACAGAAGGTTCGGGAGGTCAACGCTGGGCGCAAAAACCGTGCACCGGGGCGGACGCTCACCGGCGCTTCCAGCCACGATCCCGAGTTAAAAGCAAATCCCTCGCTGGCGCTGGACTATCTCGTTGCGCCGCCGCAGATGGCGCTTTATATGAAGCGCAGCACGGAAATTTATAATATCTATCTCAAATATGTAGCGCCCACGGACATCCACGTTTATTCTATCGACGAGGTATTCATGGACGTCACAAATTATCTTGCTACCTGTCGCTGCACCGCCAGAGAGCTGACCATGACGATCATTCAGGACGTGCTGAAAACCACGGGCATCACGGCCACAGCAGGCATCGGGACAAACCTCTATCTCTGCAAGATCGCGATGGATATTGAAGCTAAGCATATTGCGCCGGATCAGGACGGCGTGCGCATTGCGGAGTTGGACGAGCAGTCCTATCGCAGACAGCTGTGGACGCACCGTCCGCTAACAGATTTTTGGCGCGTGGGCAAAGGTTATGCGAAAAAGCTGGAAGCCAACGGGCTCTTTACCATGGGCGATGTGGCGCGTTGCTCCATCCGCGACGAGGAGCGGCTTTACCGGCTATTCGGCGTCAACGCGGAGTTGCTCATTGACCACGCCTGGGGCTGGGAACCCTGCACCATCGCCGACATCAAGGCATATAAACCGGAAAGCAACAGTGTCGGCTCCGGTCAAGTATTACAGTGTCCCTATCCCTTCGAGAAAGCAAAGCTGGTCGTTCGGGAGATGACGGAACTGCTGGTGCTGGATCTGGTACGCAAGGAACTTGTGACAGACCAGCTGGTACTGACCGTGGGCTACGACATCGAAAATCTCACCAACCCCACCGTCAGCAGCAGTTACAGCGGCGAAGTGACCACGGACCGCTATGGCAGGAAGATCCCGAAGCACGCCCACGGCACAGCCAATCTTGACCGGCAGACCTCCTCTACAAAGCTTATTGTCGAGGCCGTGATGGCGCTTTTCGACCGCATCTTGAACCACAAATTGCTGGTGCGCCGCATTTATATCACGGCCAACCATGTCGTTCCGGAAAGTGAGGCCGCCGGGCAGCCGGAAACTGAACAGCTTGACCTGTTCACGGATTACGCTGCCGAGCAGGA
>Ga0183101_1000561_pt1 | contig 42163 bp, 30 predicted proteins | sample Biomet3_FD_127790 | JGI IMG/M metagenome (GOLD analysis project Ga0183101, IMG submission 127790) | Microbial communities from bioreactor (seeded with sewage sludge) at LBNL, California, USA - Biofuel metagenome 3 | ecosystem: Engineered > Bioreactor > Anaerobic > Unclassified ... | reverse complement strand
ACATCAGAGATGTCTTATATGACTTATAAAATGTTTAACAAAATTAAATATGGTTGGTAAAATCAACACAGTGCACAAAGCTTCTTATGCCTACAAATAAAAAACGCTATCTAAACTGATTTATTAACTTTTACTTCGACAATATCAATCGCTTTAATAATTCCATATAATAGCAAACTGCCAAGCGAATTTCCTAAAACATTTAGTAAAAATAAATAAACCAATTTTATATTAAAACCATTAATTAATGCAAAATCCGTAAAATAGAAAACATTGGCCACACAGTGATCAAAACCACTGATTACAAAAACTGTTACTGCTAGAAAAATAAACAATGTTTTTAAGCCAGGATTTTCGTATTTTTTAAATAAATAAACACCTAAATAAATTAAAATTCCACAAAAGGCACTGCTTATTATTGTTTTCAAGATATCGAAATTTTCAATTTTTCCATTTACTAATGACAAATCTACACTATTAATAAAATTATCTTTTCCTAATAAAGAGATTAGTAAGCCTACAAGTAAAGCCCCAATAACATTACCTAGTAATCCTATAAAAGTATCAATACAAAATCTAATTTTTCTTTCTTCAATAATAAAACCAATTTTACCAGTGTATAAATTTGCTCCTAAAAAACATACGCATAATAACCCAATTGAAAAAAACATTGCCCCAAATAAATTGCCTATACCACTGCCACCTTTACCAATACACGCTAAATTGGCAATTCCGCCTAAAGCTATTAAAAAACCTGCTAATATTCCTTTTAAAAAAGCATTTAAGGTTTTCATAATATACTCCTAATTACATAAAATTTAAAAATATTATACAAAATTATAAAATATTATTTTAAATATATAGAAATTACATACGTTAAATTAATCTTCACTGGCGCCCCCGGGCCGATTCGAACGGCTGACTTTCATCTTAGGAGGATGCTACTCTATCCGGACTGAGTTACGGGGGCAACAAAAATATTATACTAGAAATTAAAATCAAAGAGCGATAATTGATCGCTTTCTTTGAGATTTTTAAGAACACCTAACTTTTCTAGCATTTTTATGTTAGTTGTGGATAAACCTCCACGTTTTAACAAATCTTCTTTACTAGAAAATGGTTTTTCTTTTCTAGAAGCAACAAATTGTTCGGCAGCGGCGGCCCCAACACCATCAACAACCATTAAAGGTGGGATCAAAGCTTTATTTTCTTTATCGATAACAAAATCGTGAGCTTCACTCTTATCAAGTGAAATGTTTTCAAGTTTATAGCCTCTTTCATACATTTCTAGACATACTTCAAGAGTAATAATTTGTGCTTCTTCTTTGACACTTAAAGCATCTTCAGGCATCTTTGAAGCACGACGTTTATAAAATTCTTCAAGTTTATCATGAACTTTATCAATACCACCAACCATTGATTCAATATCATATTGATCGCTACGAATTGAAAAGAAAGTTGCATAATATTCTAGTGGATAATGCACTTTAAAATACGCAACACGAAGAGCCATTAAAACATAGGCTGTAGCGTGTCCTTTAGGGAAAAGATATTTAATTTTTTTGCAAGATTCAATGTAATAATCAGGAACATTATGATCAAGCATATCTTTGATTTGCTCAGGCTTTAATTGTTTATCTTTTTTACGAACAGTTTCCATAATCGTAAAAGCATTCTTTGGTTCAAGTCCCTTCGAAAGAAGATAGACCATGATATCATCACGACAACCAATAACGCCTTTAAGATCAGTAACTCCATTTTTAATTAAGTCTTGTGCGTTATTGTTCCAAACATCGGTACCATGAGTTAAACCAGATACAATAACTAAATCTTTAACCGTTGTTGGCTTAGCTTCACGTAAAACTTGACGGACAAAATCCGTGCCAAATTCAGGTAAACCAAGTGCACCATTATCTTTTGGCATATATTTATGACTTAAATTTAATGCATCATCTTTTGTGAATAATGATAGAACATCCTTATCATTTACAGGAATTTCTTTAATATTAACACCAGTTAAATCGCACATCATACGAATTGCTTGTGGATCCTGGTGACCTAAAATATCAAGTTTTAAAAGAGTATCATGCATACTATTAAAATCAAAGTGAGTAGTTTTCCAAGCCGCTGTATTATCATCTGCTGGGTATTGAATTGGCGTAAAATCATATACTTCATAGTCGCTAGGAACAACAACAATTCCAGCTGGATGTTGTCCAGTTGTTCGCTTGACTTCGGTACAGCCATACGCTAAAGAAGCAACCCTACTCTTATGAACTTTATTAGGGTCTTCATGTAAAACTTCTTCGAAATAATTACGAACATATCCGTATGCTGTTTTAAATTGAACCGTGGAAATTGTACCAGCTCTAAAACAATTTTTAGCTCCTAGCAAAACTTTCGTGTAATCATGGGCCTTAGATTGATAATCGGTAGGGAAATTTAAATCTATATCTGGAGTTTTATCCGCATTAAAACCAAGGAATGTTTGGAAAGGAATGGATTGACCATCACCAATCATTTTAGTTCCACAAATTGGACAATTTTTATCAGGTAAATCAAAGCCTGACATACTTGGATCAATTTCATAAAACTCAACATGTTTACATTTTGGACAACGATAATGAGGTGGCAATGGATTAACTTCCGTAATATTTGCTAAAGTCGCTACTAAACTACTGCCAACACTACCTCTTGAGCCAACAATATACCCATCTTCATTGGCCTTTTTAACAAGTTCATAAGCGATATAATAAATAACACTATAACCATTATTAATAATACCGTTTAATTCACTAGTGATACGGTCATCAATTAATTTAGGAATAGGATCGCCATATAGAGCATGGGCATTTTTATATACTAAATCCGTTAACATCTTCTCACTATTTTCAATTTTAGGTGTATATGTATCCGTCTTAACTGGAATAACCGAATCACACATATCCGCAATTTTATTTGAATTGGTTACAACATATTCAAAAGCTTTTTCTTTTCCAAGCCATTCGAAACATTCAAGCATTTCATCGGTGCTTCGATAGTGTTGATCAGGATTATCAAAAACAGGATATTCTTTACGATAATATGGATTTAATGGGTGCGTTCCACCACCAATTTGTTTTGCACTTATAATAATATCTCGATATATTTTATCGCTAGGATCTCGATAGTGACAATCACCAGTCGCTACAATCAATTTTCCTTCTTCAGTTGCGATTCGAATAATATTTTCAAGAATCAACTTTAAGCGAGTTTCATTTTCGATTCTATGCATATTAATTAAGTATGAATAGTTCTCTAATGGTTGAATTTCAATATAATCAAATTTCTTTATTGTTGACCTTAAAGTATCGTCATCCCTTAATAAAGCATCTTGAAAAACTTCACCATTAAAACATGCGCTACCAACCAATAAATTCTCGCGATGATCCTTTAAAAAAGATTCGGTTGTAAATGGATGTGAACCAATATGATTAATATGAGAATCACTAATAATTTTATATAAATCTTTTACGCCCTTATCATTTTTAATAAGAACAGTCGCATGATATGAACCTGGATAATGCTTTAATAAAGTTTGACTAAATGGCAAATTTTTTAAATCATTTAATGTGACTGCGCTATTCTCTTTTATAAATTGTTGGCGCATAGAAAGCCATACATTACTTAAAACTTCGGCATCATAATCAGCTCTATGTGCTTTATCTTCTTTATATTCAACTTCATAACGTTTACATAATGAACCTAAGTTATGATCACGAGAATCTGGGAAAAGATAACGCGATAAAGTTAAAGTATCAATCGCAGGTACTATTAATTCGCCAAATCCATTAGCCTTCATTTCACTATTAATCATGCCATAATCGAATTGAACGTTATGTGAAACAAAAATAGAACCTTCCATAAACTTTAAAATTTGTGGAAGAACATCTTTGATTAATGGCTTATCTTTAACCATTTCATCCGTGATATTAGTCTTTTCTTGAATGTCATTAGGAATATGCATTCCAGGATTAACTAAAATATCAAGTCTTTCAGTAACTAATCCACGAACAACTTTAACGGCACCAAATTCAGTTATATGGTCATATTTGGTGCTTAAACCAGTAGTTTCCGTATCTAGACAAACGAAACTACAATCGCTTAATCTCGTATCATTAGCATTGATTGCACCATGCAAATAATCATCAATTACATAGAGCTCACTACCATAAATAACTTTAATTCCTTCTTTACTAGCTATTGCTTCTGCATCTGGGAAACCTTGAACAACACCATGATCGGTAATGGCAATTGCTTTATGTCCCATATGTTTTGCAAGTTTAACATAATCACTAAAGAAAGTAACGCCATCCATATCACTCATCTTTGTATGGAGATGTAATTCAACACGCTTTTCTTTGCTTAAATCATCACGTAATGGAGTTGGAGGCAAGATAAAGAAATAATGTCCCATGATAACCGTATCTTTTCTGAATTTATCTATATTTGCTCTTCCTTCAACACGGATATTTTGTCCAACAGCAATCGTCATTAAATCTTCACGTTTTAATGCTTTCTCATTTGAAATAAATGTGCAATAAATTGCATCACTATTATCATCAACGCCAACACGAACAATAAATTTTCCAGTACGTGTTTCATTTTGGGTCACCTCAAAAACGTGCCCATTAATATCAACGGCCCCACTATTAGAATCAATTTGTACAATCTTTACAGGTTGATAGTCGCCCTTTTTGAATAGTTCCTTTTGTCGACGCTCATCAAGCATTTTTTCAAAGTTTGCTTTAAGTTCGACTTGGAGTTCTTCTTCAGTCTTTTTCTTTTCTTCATTAAACAAAACTTCGCGATTGTTAGTTTCTGGGATAGGTTCACAAGCCTCTTCAATTTGTGGATCATCTACATTCACGGGAATCTCTTCTATTTCTTCAGTTGGATCATTAGTTTCATCGCTCGCTAAAAAGAATTTAATAACAAAATCATAATTAATCATTTTAAAGAAATTGACTAAGTCTGATTTATATTTATCTTCGAATTCTTTCATCTTATCTTTATCTTCAAAAATGAAAGTTAAATTATTGTCTTCAATGACATCAGTATAAGAAATTTTAAAAGGAGCATATTCATGTGCATTGTTAAAATACCAATCCGAGATTAAATCCACTAGATTTTTATCTTTTAAGGGACTTTTATAGGTGAAAATCATTCGATATTTATATTTAATCCCAAACAAACAATTAAAGAAACGATCAGCCATTTCATAGGTCCAACCCTTATCTTTTACAAAAGTAAAAGTATAAAAATCCCCATCATACTGAGATTTCACACATGAAATCATATCTATATCAAAATAGCCTAAATCGTTGACTCCTATTGAATGGAGGAATCGAACCATTTTCATATTAATTCCCATACTAGAATAATCCTATAATATCTTTAATAAAAATAACGGCCGCTAACAAGAATAAAAGCGCAAGCCCAACATAAGAAATTATCCCTTTAACTTTAGGTGGGAACTTCCAATTTTGACTCGCAATCTCTTCTTTCTTGCCAACGTTAATTTCTTTTGTATCACTGCTTGTGCTAGATACACTCGCAACAACTATATTCTTTTTGTTTTTAGCACGCTTAACACCATTTACAACCCATTCAATCAAACAGACTAAAATTTGCCAACCATCAAGACCAGGGAATGGTAATAAATTGAAAATTGCAAGGTTTACGCTAATAATTGCCCAAGTATTTAAATACACATAAAATGGATAGTCAGAAAGAATCGACGTCGTTTGCGTAAAAATGGCAACTGGACCGCCCACACTTGACCAAGTATTTGGATCATAGAAAAGTTTAACAAGGGTTCTTCCAATCAAGTCAGTAGAAGTTAGCCAGTTTTTGCTAGCTACATTAAAACTATTCCAGCCGTTCCAATAACTATATACATAAATTCCGAAACCAAGTTTATTTAATTTAGCCTCACTATCCAACGATAAATGAAGATAAACATTATTCTTAGTTCCTTTAACATCTTGACTTGTCATTTTAGTAAAAACAACAGGGATTGCATCAATAGTTTCTCCGATACTAAATGTGTAGAAAGTATAATTATTTTTTTCATCCAATACTGGATAATACATAGCTGTGCCAGTCGTACTATAATTTTTAGCTAAAACTAATTTGAAACAATTAGAATAATCTGTATTATTTAGCGATGCACTACTTGTATCAAATATTAAAGAATAAAAATTATTATTATTTGAAATCTTAACAGGGACTGCTGGATCATTAACTGAATAAATTAATTTAGTGGTGTCACTTTCTAAATTATTTATGTAAACACCATAATAACTTTCTTTTTCACCATTAGAATTAATAACAGGAGAGGCAAATTCAAAAGGAATTGTACCATCTTTATCAATTGTTAAAGTCTTGTTTGCCAAAATGGAATCATCAACTTGAACAACATTAATGTACTCAACCTTTTTTTGTTCAAAACAAGAAGCACTAATAAAAAATATGAGCCACGCAAGGATAAAGTTCATCAATATTCCAGCAAAGAAAACAAGTAATTTCTTCCAATAAGCCAAATCCTCGACACTTCTACCTTTTAATTCAGGAGCATTTTTAATTGTTTCATCATCATCTTCTCCCAACATTGCAACATAACCGCCAAGTGGCACGATGCCAATTGAAAAATTAGTTTCGCGCTTCTTATTTTTGCTTTTAATCCAAATTAATGAATCTTTTTTTAAATCAGGATCCTCACGAACAATTTTTAAAATCTTGTAACCAAATCCAATCGAAAAGTCACTACAATAAACATTAAAAGATTTTGCGAACAAAAAATGTCCTAATTCATGAATAGTTACTAAAACACCAAGTGCGATTATAAATAGCAATAATGAAACAAAAGTATTCATTTTATCTCCTCATTTTTTTAATATATTCAGTCGCGTAAGAGCGCGCATTAAGATCAATTTCTTTCAAATTATTTAAAGAAAAATCATTATTAAATTTGTACTCTTTAATAATACTCAATATCATAACATCTATATCCTTAAATTCAATTTCATTTTTTAAAAAAGCATCCACTACAACCTCATCAATCGCATTTATTACACAGCCAGTGCAACCTTTTTCATTTATGATTTTTTTCGCTAATTTTAATACTGGAAATCTACTAGAAATCACCTTCATAAATTTATAGTTGTTTTCTGTATTGATTTCTACATCTTTGAAACCCATTTTTAAATCTTCTGGAAGGCCAAAATTTAAAGCATAAATTATTGGGTCTTTCATCGTTGGCTTGCCAACTTGAAGTCTCGTTTCATCATTAAAAACAACAAAACTATGAACATAACTATTGCGATCAACCAAAACATGAATCTTTTCGTATGGTAAATTAAATAAATAATGTGCTTCAACAATTTCAAACATCTTATTCATCATGGTGTTGCTATCAACACTAATTTTTTTACCCATTGACCAATTTGGATTTGAAAAGCAATCATCAAATGAAACATTTTCTAAATCTTTCCTAGAATAATCAAAAAATTTACCACCACTAGCAGTCAAAACAATATAGTCGATATCTTCTACTTTTTTCCCATAAAGACATTTTTTAATTGCAACATGCTCACTATCAATTGGAAAAAGTTTACCAAAACCGTCTTTTAGTAAACTATTAATATACTCTCCACCTACAACTAAAGATTCTTTATTTGATAATAAAAGAACCTTATTCTGCTTTAAAACTTCAATTGATGGAAATAAGCCTGCAAAACCTAAAATTGAATTTTCATAGACGTCACAATTAGCCTCATCAATCATCTTTATGAGACCTTCATCACCATAATAAAACGAGACATTCTTAAATTGATTTTTCAATAATTCTACAGAACTTTTATCTCTAATTGTAACGAATTTAACTGATGAAAATTTATTTAAAACTTTTTTAACAAATTCAATATTAGACCAACAAGAAATTGCTACTAAACAATAATCATCACGATTTTCTAAAACTTCTAAAACTTGCGAACCGACAGATCCGCTTGCTCCGAGAACCGCAAGCGATTTTATCATAATAAAATTCCCCAATTATGGGCCATTAAAATAATTAATAAACTTGCAGCAACAACCGTAAAAATAATCGAATCTAATCGATCAAGAATACCACCATGTGATTTTAAAATCGTTCCAAAATCTTTTATTCCAAAATGGCGTTTTACAGCACTAAACATTAAATCACCAAGAGTCGCCGTTAAAGGAATTAAAAGAGATAAAACTAAAACATTATACCAATGAGCAGTATCTAGGAAAGTTGCAAGTGGTAAACCACAAGCATCTAAAATAAGAGCAAAAGATAAACTTGAAATTAGTGAGAAAAATACACCGCCAGCAAAGCCTTCCCAAGTCTTTTTTGGACTAACTATTGGGGTCATATGATGTTTACCAAATAGCACACCAACAAAATAAGCACCAGCATCATTCATGCAATCACCTAAAATTACATAAATTAATAGTTCAGCCGATTGCCAATATTTGAAACCATTACTAACGATTAGCTCACTATTACTAGCAAAATCGTTGAATGGGAAATATCTCAAAAATAATGCGCATTGAAAGCCCATTGCGACAATAAAAAGCATTGTAATAAAATAAAAAGCTTCACTAATCGTAAATTTACTATCAATAATTACCATTAAAAAGAAAAATGCAATTGAGACGATCGAAGCAGAAAGACTAATTTGTGGAACCTGAAAACCATTTGTAAGACTAAAAACAAACTCATTTTCGCGACCTTGCGACTTTAAGTATTCATAATTTACTAAATTATTTTTTAGAAAAATCCAATAAATCATTATAACCATCATGAAATAGGCAAAGAAATAAATTATATTTTTATAGCGATGATCTAAAGATTGTGGCGCTTTTATTAATTCATGGCAACTAATCAAAGCTGCAATTAAAATCATTGAAAAATAAAGATAATCACCAACAATAAAACAAGGAACAACAATCGCAATCAAAATAGCCGCCACCACTATACGTGAGAGCATACTATGTTTAACTTGAGCATCAAGGTTATTTACTCGAGGTCCAATATCATTTTTATTTGGATTTTCATTATTATTCATACTAAATCGACATGATTTCAGTTTCTTTTTCTTTAACTAAACTATCAACCTTTGTAATCGCTTCATCAGTTGCTTTTTGAATATCAGTTTCTCCACGTTTAATTAAATCTTCAGAAATACCTTCTTCTTTTTTAAGACTATCTAAAAGATCACGGCGAACATTTCTAATTGCAACTTTTGTAGTTTCCCCATAACCTTTAGCCTTTTTAGCAAGTTCAACACGTCTTTCTTCAGTTGGAGCCGGCATTACTAATCGAATGTTTTGTCCATCAACAGTTGGGGTAATGCCAATTTGTGAAGCATTAATTGCTGAAACAATTGATTTAACATCATTTTTATCATAAGGAATTATGCATAATTGACGTGGATCAGGAATTTTAACTGCCGCAATTTGGGTAACTAAAATTTTATCTCCATAATAATCACATTCAAGATTATCAATCAATGATGCACTAGCTCTACCAGTTCGTAGGGTGCCTAAATTAGTACGTAAAGAATCAAATGATTTTTCCATCTCAGCCTTCGCTTTTGCATAAATATCAGCCATATTATTTCTCCTTTATTGTTGTACCAATATCCTCTCCTTGAACAACTTTAAGGAAGTTATTAGGGTCGGACATTGAGAATATTCTTACTTCAATGCCATAATCTTTGAGCATAGCAATCGAAGTTTGATCCATAACTTGAAGATTCTTCTGAATAATATCATCATATGTTAAATTCTTAAGAAATTTAGCATCTTTATATTTATTAGGATCGCAATCATAGACACCATCGATACCATTTTTACCCATCAAAATTGCATCACACTTCATTTCAAGGGCTCTCAATGATGCGCAACTATCCGTCGTAAAGTATGGGCTTCCGGTTCCACCAGCGAACAAAACAACAATATGTTTAGATAAATCAGATCTCGCTTTTTTATATCGATAAGGTTCGCAAACTTGATTAACTTGAATTGCAGATGCTACACGTGTTTCAACGCCCATTCTTTCGAGGGCACTTGATAATGCAAGGCAATTAATAACTGTTCCGAGCATACCCATATAATCTGCATCCGTTCTATCAATTTTTAATGAATCAGCTAATTTACCTCTAAAAATATTGCCGGCACCAATTACAATTCCTATCTCAACACCATTTTCGCTCAATAGTTTAACAGTACTTGCAATATTATTGATTTTTTCTCCATCCAAAACATCTAGATTCTTTTTATCCGACAAAGATTCACCACTAATTTTTAATATAATTCGTTTATACTTTATTTTCATGATTATCAACCTCGCATAATATTATAACAAAAAAGGCACACTTATGTGTGCCTTATTTTTAATTTAATTAATTATTAGCTTGTTTCATGACTTCGCTAACGAAATCATCAACACGTTTTTCAATTCCTTCACCAACAGTATAGTGAACGAATTTAAGAACTTTATTACCTTTTTCAGTAAGAACTTGGCCAACAGTTTTAGTTGGATCAAGTAAATATTCTTGATCAGCAAGAGTAACTTCACTAAAGGTCTTATGAACTTTTCCTTCGACGATTTTAGCAAGAGCTTGCTCTGGCTTCCCTTGTAACTTTGGATCATTCTTAGCGGCTTCAAGTTGAATCTTGGTTTCGCTATCTTTCAAAGCTTGTGGGACTTCCGCTTCAGTAACATACTTAGGAGCATTAGCAGCAATATGCATTGCTAAACCTTTAGCAAGTTCTGGATCATCCTTCGCAAGTAAAACAAGAACAGCATGAGTTCCACCCATATGGATGTAACTACCGATTCCATTGGCTGGGTCTTGCTTTTCAATAATATCGAATCTTCTAAAATCAATCTTTTCGCCAATCTTCAAAGTGGCTTCAGTAAACATTTCTTTAGTAAATGCTTTTGCTTCATCAATATTCTTGAAGCTATTCTTCAAAACAATCTTTGTGCAATCTTCAACAAGAGCTTTGAATGGATCGCTTTTTGAAACGAAATCAGTTTCGCAATTGATTTCAACAATTGATGCACGTCCACATTTATCGCAAACATGAATACCAGCTAAACCTTCAGCTGCAATTCTATCAGCTTTTTTGGCAGCTTTAGCAATGCCTTTTTCTCTAAGCCAATCAGTAGCCTTATCGATATCATCTCCGCAAGCGGCTAAAGCATTTTTACAATCCAAAATGCCTGCACCAGTACGCTCACGTAAAACCTTGATGTTTTCAATATTTGCCATTATTTGGTCTCCTCTTTAGTATCTTCAGCTTTCTTCTCAACTGGTTTCTCTTCACTAGCACTTACTGGAGCATCGCTCTTAGCAGCAACTGGTTTATTGAAACGAGATTCATATTGATCTCTACGAGCTTTTTCTTTTTCTAATCTCTCACGTTGTAATTCTCTACGAGCAGCAAGACGTAAAGCGTTCTCACGATCGGCTTGTCTAATTGCATCCTTCATAGAAACTTCTTCGCCTTCATCTTTAGTGTAAGCAATAGTAGTTAAACCACCCTTTGCTTCACAAACAGCATCACTTAAGACACCAACAATAAGTTGAATTGATTTAGTAGCATCATCATTTCCTGGAATAACATATGAAATATTATCAGGATTACAGTTAGTATCGCAAATTGCAAATACTGGGATTCCTAACTTATTAGCTTCTTTAATTGCGTTATGCTCAACAGTTGGATCAACCGCAACAATCGCGTTTGGAAGCTTTCTCATTTCTTTAATACCTTCAAGGTTCTTGCTTAATTTAGCTTTTAACTTCTTAAGATCAATAACTTCCTTCTTGGTAAGCTTATCCCATGAACCATCAGCTTCTGCATCTTCTAAATCTTTTAACTTTCTGATTCTAGTTTGAATAGTCTTAAAGTTAGTTAAAACACCACCTAACCAACGATTTGTAACATAGAAACTTCCACTACGAATAGCTTCTGCTTCTACAATTTGCTTAGCTTGGATTTTGGTTCCAACAAAGAGAACCTTTCCACCATCAGCAACAATTTCTCTTAATTTTTCATATGAAGCATCAATAGCATCTCTTGATTTATTTAAATCAATAATGTAAATACCATTACGTGGACAATAAATATACTTGCCCATTTTTGGATTCCATTTTCTAGTTTGATGACCATAATGGACTCCGGCTTCAAGTAACTTCTTTAAAGTAATAATTGGAGCATTTGGATCATGAACAACCGCTGCCATAACATTGTTTTGTGCAGCAATAGCTTGTTGAGCCTCAGTTTCTTTAACATCTTTAGCAACAGCTTCTACAACTTCCTTTTTAACTTCTACGCTCATAAAATGAGACCTCCTATTTGTTAAAACCTCCACTACTTCGAACGTTTTCCCTCAGTTAAAAACTGAGACTAGGACCACGAATCCATAGTGTGTGTATTCTTTTGATTACTCAAAAGTATAAAAATTATACTATTTACAGCTCTCTAAATCAATAAAAAAATGCGATTGAGACCTACTTCTTTTTGGCTCTTGGGAAAAATTGATTATACTCTTTTTTCATCGTTTCTTTTGTAATATTGGTATAAACTTGCGTTGTATTAATTGATTCATGTCCTAAAAGCATTTGAATCGACCTTAAATCGGCTCCATTTTCTAATAAATGGGTTGCAAAACTATGACGCAATAAATGAGGGTGAAGACCAATATTCATTCCGTTTTTTTCTTCGATTTGATGAAGGATATATTCTAGGCCACGATTAGTTAATTTTTTGCCTCTTGAATTCAAAAAGAAATAATTAGTTTTCTGATCAACTGGAAGCGTTGACAATAAATTTTCACGTAAAACTTTAGCATATTTAATCATCGCAGTTTTACAAGAATCACTGAAAGGAACCATTCTTTCTTTTCGACCTTTACCAAAAACCCTTATTGTTTTGCTTGGAAAATCTATATCAATCGTTTTTAAATTTACTACTTCACTACATCTCATACCCGAAGAATATAGAAGTTCAAGTAAAGCTTGATCACGAGATGCTAGAGCATCTTTTCTTTCACTATTCCGATCAAAAAGTTCAACGATTTGAGAATAATAAAGAGCTTCTGGATATCTAATTTCTTTCTTAATTGAGTCAATTCCTAAAAAAGGATTGTCATCAATATACTTTTTCTTTAATAAAAACTTATAGTAATGCCTTAACGAACTGATTCTCCTCGATAAACTTCGCTTACTATCACCATTTGTTATTCTAAAAGTTTCAAAATCCCTGATATCTTGTTTTGTAAGTTTCAAATAATCTCGACTTTGTGCAAAATTAAAGTCATTAAAACAATCGATGTCTTGCTTATAACTTGAGACAGTATTTAAACTATAATTTCTTTCGTATTTAAGATATTCAAGAAAATCTTGCTCAGTTTTATTCATTTATCTGTTTTAAAAAATCGTCAATTCCTTTTAATGCATTAGCTTCTACCGTTTCTTTTGGAAGAACATTTGCTCTATAAATTATACCAAAATTCGCATTCATAGGTTGAAAGTTAATTGCTCCAGTATGAGAAATATAGCGAACTAAGGCGCCCAAAACTGAATTATATGATAATGTTTTGTGATTAATATGTTGAAGATTCATGTAGCAATAATAAGCAGCTAATAGGCCTGTTGCTGCACTTTCAACATATCCTTCTACACCTGATAATTGTCCACCAATATAAATATTTGGATCATTTTTTAATCTTAACTCTTCATCTAAAACTTTTGGAGCATATAAATAACTGTTCCTATGCATTAAACCATAGCGAACAAATTCAGCATGTTCCAATCCAGGAATTAAACCAAAAACTCTTTTTTGCTCGCCATATGTCAAATTTGTTTGAAATCCAACCATGTTATACAGATCGCCAATTAAATTATCTTGTCTAAGTTGAACAACCGCATATGGCATTATTCCATCATGCTCTAATCCAACTGGCTTTAAAGGACCATATCTCAAAGTTTCTACTCCTCTCGAAGCGATAACTTCTACTGGCAAACAACCTTCAAAATAATTTGTATCAAATTCGTGAAGCACTGCTTTTTTAGCATTTAAGAGTTCGCTAACAAATTTTTCATACTCCATTTTGTTCATTGGACAATCAATATAACTATCATCTTCATGATTATATCTTGATTTAAAATAAACTTTATTTAAATCTATAGAATCTTTCAAAATAATAGGTGCTGAAGCATCAAAAAATGAATAACATTTTTCTCTCGAAATATTAGAGATTTCATCTAGTAGATTTTTAGTAGTTAATGGTCCCGTACAAATAATCGTGATTCCATCTGGTATTTTATTTACTTCTTCTTCATGAATAATAATATTTTTGTTATTTTTAATTTTTTTCGTAATATAGTCAGCAAATTTATCACGATCAACACAAAGAGAATCACCGCCAGGGACTTCTGATTGTTGTGCACTCTCCATTATTAAACTGCCCATCTTCCTAATTTCTTCTTTTAATAATCCGCAAGCATTATCAAGCTTTTTATTTTTTAAAGAATTAGAACAAACTAATTCCGCAAATTTATCGGTTATATGTGCCTCACTTTTTACTTTTGGTCTTTTTTCATAAAGATTAACTATAACGCCTTTGTTTGCTAAAAAATTACTAGCTTCTGCGCCAGCAAGACCTGCCCCAATAACATTAACTTCTAATTTCATTTTTTATCAATAGGTTCAACGTAATGACATTTTGGATAATTTGAGCATCCATAAAAATATCCACGTTTACTCTTACGCTTTACAAGTAAAGCTCCGCACTTTGGGCAAAATCTCTTCTCTTCTTCGATAACTGGTGCATTTGCATCAGTTTTACTTTCAACATATCGACAACTTGGGAAATTTGAACATCCAATAAATTCTTCACCACGTTTTGATTTACGATAGACAAGAGGATGTCCACAATTTGGACAATTTCTCCCAACAAACTTTGGTGGTTCTTTTGGTTCCTTTTTAACATATTTGCATTTTGGATAATTGCTGCAAGCAACAAAGTCTCCATTTCTTCCGTGTCTTATAACAAGAGGAGAACCGCATTCTGGACATTTTTCACCAGTATATTCTAAAGGATCCTTATAAATTTGAGGTTTAATTGTTTCAAAATGTTCAATGAATGGATCATAAAAATCTTTAATAACTTTCAATTCTTCTTCACTACCATCGCTAATTTTATCAAGATTTGTTTCCATTTGAGCAGTATACTCAGTATTCATTAAATCTGGAAAATACTTATTTAAAACAGTTGCAGTCTTAATGCCTTGCTCAGTGCAAGTCAATCCATCTTTACCGCTAATCACATATCTTCTAGCAATTAATGTTTGAATAGTCGATGCATAAGTTGAAGGACGTCCAATTCCTTTTTCTTCCATCAATCTAACAACACGACCTTCACTATATCTTGCAGGAGCTTTTGTAAAATGTTGCTCCTTCTTTGTTCCATTTAATTTATATTCTTCACCAACAGTAAAAATAGGTAACAATGAAGTTTCATCAGTATCTAATGCTAAGACATCATAACCTTTAAAGGTTGTAACGCTTCCACTCAAGTTAAATGAAACATTATTTGAAACAAAAGTAACGTTAGTTGCTTCAGTTTCTTTATTTGTCATTAAACTTCCTAAAGCTCTTTCAAAAATTAATTTATAAAGCTTATATTCATGATTAGATAAATATTGCTTCATTAATTCAGGAGTACGATCAAGACTAGTTGGTCGAATTGCTTCGTGAGCATCTTGCATTAAAGCATTTTTCTTTAATTCGTTTTTGCCTTTGTAATATTCATTCCCAAATTTATTGATAATATAAGTTTTTGCACTATCAATAAAAGTATCGGATAAACGTGTGCTATCGGTACGAATATAAGTAATCAAACCAGTTAAACCTTCATTAGTTTCTACACCTTCATATAGTTTTTGTGCTAAGAAAGTCGTTTCTTTTGTCTTGAAATGGTATTTATTAAAAGCTTCTTGTTGGAGAGTGGATGTAATAAAGGCATCCTTGCTAACAAGGCTCTTTTTAGACTTTTTAATATCGCTAACTTTAACATTATCGCCAATCATTGCAAGAATTTTATCACAATCAGTTTCATTCGAAATTTTAGCTACCGCATCATCCACTTTTGATAATTCGATAGTATACAATTTATCATCTTTTTTAATTTTGCTTTCAATTGTCCAATATTCTTCTGGTTTAAAATCGGCAATTTCTTTTTCATGATCAACAATCAATTTTAAAGTAACCGATTGAACTCGGCCAGCACTCTTTGATTTAATACGACTATACATTAGATTAGATAACTTAAAACCAATAATACGATCAATAATTCTTCTTGCCTCTTGCGAATGTACAAGATTCATATCAATTGTACGTGGTGTCTCAATTGCTTTTGAAATCGAATCATGAGTAATTTCATGAAATTCCAAACGTTTTGTCGTTGCAATGTCTAACCCTAAAACACTAGCAAGATGCCAAGCAATTGCTTCTCCCTCTCTATCAGGATCGGTTGCAAGTATGACTTCAGTTGCTTGCTTCTTTATTTTTTCTAAGTTTTTAACAACCTTTTCTTTATCTTTACTTACTATATACGTAGGAAGAAAGTTATTATTAACATCAACGCCTAATCCACCTTTTCCACTCGTTGCTAAATCTCGAATGTGACCAACACTCGCTTCGACTACATAGTCCGAACCAAGGTATCGACCAATCGTTTTACTTTTCGCAGGTGACTCAACAATAACTAATTTCATAAAAATTTCCTTTGCAGATTTAAAATATATATATACTTTTAGGCTTTGTCAAATCAAAAACAATAAAATAAAACCTTAAATATATATATAGATATATATTATTTAAATATTTTTTTAACGAACGATTTTAATAATGTCTTCTGCCGACTCAATTAAGTAAGCTCCTTCTTTAATCAATGCATTACAAATGCTTTTTTTCGAAATTTCATATGGTACACAACCAACGTCTTTTCCAAAAGTAAGGGCTTGATTAACCGTAATTGAGGTTCCACTTCTTTCGTAAGCTTCTGTTACTAAAAGAAAATCACATAAACCAGCAATAATACGATTTCGATTAATAAAATTTTCTGGTTCAGGCGAAACATCATCAAAATATTCAGTAACCACTAAACCACCATTTTCAACAATTTTATTAAAAATACTAATGTTTTCTTTTGGATAAAATTTTGAAAGACCATCACCCAAAACTGCGATTGTCTTCAGTTTTGCTTCGAGAGCACTTTCATGACTAACGGCATCAATTCCCTTGGCTAATCCACTAATAATAAGGTAATCATTTGGCAAATTTTTAACAATTACTTTTGTTGATTCAATGCCATATTGGGAGCATTGTCTACTTCCAACCACCGATATTTTATGATGGTTTCCCCATTTAAATAAACTTTTATCGCCTTTATAAAACAATACAAAAGGTGGTTGAGCAATCTTCTTTAATCCTTCAGGATAATCTTCATCAACTAAAGTGACAAAATCACTTTTTACTAAAGCATTTACCCTTTTTATATCGGCTTCATCAACATCATCACGACGGCGAATTGCATCCATAATCAAATCCCAATTTGACTTATATTTGTAAGTCAAAAACAATAAAATTTCACGACCAGTTATCATCGAAATAACCTCCTCACTAATAGATTGTGAGGAATTATCGTTATTTATAAAATTTTTAATTGTTTAACATAGGCAACTTTCACAGGACCATAAGAATAACGATAGAATCCTTTTATTGGACCATATTTATATAATGCTTCGATATGCTCTTTAGTTGGGTACCCTTTATTTTTTGCTAAATAATATTGGGGATATTTTTTAGCCATTATTTCCATATAGTGATCACGACAAACTTTTGCAATAATGCTTCCAGCAGCAATACATTCACATTTTGCATCACCTTTAATAATTGGAATAACCTTCCTATTAGGAAGATTCATTGGCATTGCATCAGTCAAAATTAAATCATACTTAACACGAAGATTAGAAATCGCTTTAATCATTGCTATTCGACTAGCTTCATAAATATTTATTCGATCAATCGTTTCTGCATCAACAAATCCAACACCATAAGCAATAGCATTTTTAATAATTTCTTTAAAAACTTTCTCACGTTTTTTCGCGCTAAGTTTTTTCGAATCATTTATATCTTCATTTTTATAATCTTTAGGTAGAATACAAGCACCAGCCACCACTGGTCCACAAAGAGGTCCACGACCTGCTTCGTCTACACCAACAATCAGCTTAATTTCATCATTATAATACTGCTCTTCAAAAGTAAGCATTTTAAATTCTCTCCAATGTAAAATTAGTAATTAAACCATTTCTAAATTCGTTTAAAATCAATAATTCTGTTTTATCAACATCAACATTATCATTTTTAATTAAATATCCTCTATTCTTACCTATTTCAATTATCACTTGATCATTATCTAAATTTTCTGCTTCAATTTTATATCGGGCATTTAATGCTTGGCAATAATACTTTTTAAGGAAATCTAAACAATCTAGTGCTAAATCATGAGTTGGCAAAACCGATTCTTTCATTGAACCGATTAAAGCTAGATTAATTGCCTTTTGCTTATCATGATAGTTTGGTTCTAAAATGCCTGGTACATCCATTAATTCAAAATTACCAACTTTGACCCATTGAGTATTTCTGGTAACGCCAGGAATATTTCCAGTCACAGCAATACGTTTGCTAGCAAATAAATTAATAAAAGTAGATTTGCCAACATTAGGAATTCCTAACACCATCGCCTTAACCGTGATATTTTTAACACCACGTTTAAGATATTTTTCCCTCTTTAAGAAAGCGAATTCTTCACATACTTTAACTGCTTCTTTTTTACTATTATTATCTTTTAAATTTAAACCGATGGCTCGGTCACCATTATTGTTTAAACGTGCCAACCATTTTTCAGTCATTAATTCATCACTTAAATCAGTTTTTGTTAGGATATATAATTTTTTCTTGTCTTTAACAATGCTTTCTAATAAATCACTTTTACTTGATAACGGAATTCTGCTATCAAGTAAAATTATAACAAAATCTACCAATTTAATTTTGTCTTCAAGTTCAATAGAGATTTTTTTCATGTGCCCCGGAAACCAATGCACATTCTTCACTTTTTGTTCCATAAAAGTATTATAAACTTTTTACAATAAAAAATAGATGGATTTTGTCCATCTATTTTAGTCACTTTATTAATTATCTTTTTTGAATTAAAGTACTTGTTTAATACGAGCAGCTTTACCACTTCTCTTACGAAGATAGTGAATCTTATTTCTTCTAACTTTACCTTTTTTAATAAGTTCGATACTAGCGACGTTTGGTGAGTGTAATGGGAATACTCTTTCGACACCGACACCACTTGACATCTTACGAACTGTAAATGTTTCATTAATTCCACCACCACGACGGCAAATAACAACACCTTCATAGGCTTGGAGTCTTGATTTACCATTTTCGGTAATTCTAACTGAAACACGAACGGTATCACCAGAATTAAAATCTGGGATATTGGTTCTTAATTGGGTAGCTGTAACTTCTTTAGCTAAATTTCTATTCATATTGTTACCCCTTTCCTAATGCGTTCTCTTGATGTTCATATAATAGTGACAATTAAAGCGGAACACCCGTAGCATTCTTATAGAATGCTTAAATAATATATCACATTAAATTCAAGTTGTAAAACAAAATTAAAGTGTAAAGTAAAAATACTTGACATACCAATATAAAATCAATAGAATAATAAAAGTCAAAAGGAGATTATTTTATGTCAGTTAAAATCAGATTAGCAAGAGCTGGTCGTCACGAAACTGCTTTCTATCGTATTGTTGCTGCTGATAGCCGTTATTCTAAGGATGGAAGATACCTTGAACAAGTCGGTTATTATGATCCACAAAAAGGTAAAGAAGGTGCAGTTATCAATGAAGAAATCGCTATTAAATGGTTAAATAGCGGTGCTCAATATAGCGACACCATCAAAGCCATTTTCACTGCTAAAGGACTTATTGCCAAAGCAAAAGCTACTAAAGAACAAACTAAGCAACCAGTCAAAACTAAAGTTGTGAAAACAAAGAGCGCTAAGAAAACTACAGCTAAAAAAGAAGTAAAGGCTAAGTAATCATGGATTACACATCATTAGTTCATACTGTAATTGATCCAATCATTTCAAAACCAGAAGCTGTCCTTATTAGAGAACAACCTAATGAAGGTGATAAAGATATTGCCTTATTGATAGTTGCCGAAAGTGAAGATACTGCTCGTCTTATTGGTAAACGAGGTGTTGTTGCTAATGCAATTAGAAATGTAATTTCTGTCTCTGGAAAACTTGAGAATATTCACATTCACTTAAAATTTGAATCATTTGATCAAGATAAGAAGGAAGAAAAAAAGGAGTAGTCACTACTCCTTTCTTTTTTTATAATATATAGTATGTATTTAAGAATTGGTACAATAACTAAACAAGTTGGTTTAAAAGGTGAAGTAAGAGTCTACTCCACCACTTATTTTGCAACCAAAAGATATCAAAAGGGAAATACAATTTTTCTCAAGGTTGGAGATGAATATCAAAAATTGACTATTAGAACATATCGCAAACTTGATCGAAATTTTGATGTTATTTCTTTTGAAGAATATCCAAATAGCAATGTAACAATTGATTTATTGAAAAAAGATTTGTTCGCTTTAAAAGATGACTCTATCTTAAATAAAAACGAATATTATTATAGTGATTTAGAAAACTGTAAAATTTTCTCAACCGAAAATATCGAGATTGGTTCGGTAAAATCTGTTGAAGAAATGCCTGCACAATTAACTTTAAGGTGTATTGCTAAAAACGGAAAAGAGTTTTTTGTTCCATTTATTCCCGCATTTATCAAAGCAATTGATATCAAGAATAAAAAGATAACTATTGAAGTCATCGAAGGTTTATTATGAAATTTATAATCCTAACAATTTTTCCTGAAATGTACCAATCTTTTTTATCAACTTCGATTATTAAAAGAGCAATTGGGGAAGGATTAATTGAAGTAAAGTTGGTCAACATCCGTGATTATACAAAAGATAAATACGGACGTATTGACACACCTCCAATTGGTGGCGGAGCCGGATTAATTATGAAATGTCAGCCAATTATAGATGCCTTAAAAGCAAATTCAACCGATAAAACATACAAAATTTCCTTATCGCCAAGAGGCCATATTTTTGATGAAAAGAAAGCAATCGAGCTTTCTAAAAAAGAAGAAATAGTGATTCTTTGTGGACATTATGAAGGTTTTGATGAAAGAGTATATAACTATTTCGATGAAGAGATTTCGATTGGTGATTTTGTTTTAACTGGAGGTGAAACTGCCAGTTTTTGTCTTATTGATGCAATTTCTAGATTAATTAAAGGCGTAATCAGTGAAGACTCAACTAAAGAAGAGAGTTTTACTAATGGATTACTTGAATATCCACAATATACCGAACCATATAATTTTGAAAACAAAACAGTTCCAGACATCTTATATTCTGGAAATCACAAAGCTATCGATAAATACCACAAAAAAGAAGCGATAAGAATCACTAAAAAATATCGCCCAGATTTATTTGATAATTACGAATTTAATAAAGAAGACTTAAAACTATTAAAAGAACTTGAATCAAAATTAGATGCCAAATGGGAAATCGAAGCGATTGAAAAAGGCAAAAAATTTACTAAAAACCATTAAAACCAGGAGGTAGCATACCTCCTTTTTTATAGTTTTTCATTTGTTTCATCATCACTTTAGATTGTTCATATTTTTTCAAAACACGATTAACATCAGCAGTTGTTTTTCCACTGCCTTTTGCAATACGTATCTTACGGGTATTTTTTAGGATTTCAGGATTTTCGCGTTCTTCTGGAGTCATTGAATTTATAATAGTCTCAAAATTTTTCATTTCTTTTTCTGCCACTGCAAGTTGTTGATCACTAACTTTTGGCATTCCAGGAATTAGCTTCATCAAACCACCAAGATTACCAAGTTTTTGAACTTGTTTCATTTGGTCTAGCATATCAACAAGAGTGAATTTTCCTTCTTCCATCTTTCTAACGGTTTTTGCCGCCGCTTTTTGATCAATATTTTCACTAACCTTATCAATCAAAGATAAAACATCACCCATTCCCAAAATACGTTCAGCCATACGATCTGGATAAAAAATATCAATATCATCTACTTTTTCGCCAACACCAATGTATTTAATTGGTACACCAGTAACCTTCGCAATCGAAAGCGCTGCACCACCTCTTGAGTCACCATCCATCTTCGACATAATAACACCAGTCAAACCAAGTTTTTCATTAAAAGTAGTTGCAACATTTACACTATCTTGGCCAGCCATTGCATCGGTTAATAAGAGTATTTCATCAGGAGATATTTCTGATTTCATCTCTTTTAATTCATCCATTAATTTATCATCAATTTGAAGACGACCTGCTGTATCAATTAATAAGACATTATAGTGCTCACTATTAGCTTTTTCTTTAGCTTTATTTGCAATCGATACTGGATTTTTCTCATTTCGATCTACAAAAATGTCTACATTAATTTGCTTTGCTAATTGTTCAAGTTGATCAATTGCTGCAGGACGGTAAACATCGCAAGCTGCTAATAAAACTTTTTTGTTCTGTTTCGTTGTCATTAATTTAGCTAACTTGGCACAAGTCGTAGTTTTACCACTTCCTTGTAAACCAACAAGCATAATAACCGTTGGCTTATGTTCGTTGAAAACCAATTCTGATTTATCACTACCTAAAAGCAAAACCAACTCATCACGAACAATTTTAATTACCATCTCGCTAGGATTTAATTCGTCAAAAACTTTTTGTCCAAGAGCTTTTTCTTTTACATCGCTAATAAATTCTTTAACAACTTTATAGTTAACATCTGCTTCTAAAAGAGCAATTTTAACTTCTTTTAAAACATCATCCATATTGGATTCGGTCAAACGACTTTGTCCTTTAATTTTTTTGACAATCTGTGAAAATTTTTCAGTAAGTGATTCAAATGCCATAATATAGTTCCTCTAAAATCTCTTTTTTAATCTTATCATCAATAGAAGAATCTTCTAAGAGTTTTTTTATTTTCTCATTTTTATTACGTAAATGAAGTTTATTCTCAAAATCAATAAGTTTGTCTTTAGAGTGACTAATTGTATCTCCAACTGCACTACGAGAGATGCTTAGATTCGTTGCAATTTCCGATAGGCTCAAATTATATTTATAATAATTATCCATGACTAAAACTTGTTTCTTCGTAAAAAGAGGACGATATAAATCGTATAAAGAATTAATATAGTTAAACTCTTCAAGCTCAGTCATTATTAATTAACCCACCACAAAGACCATATAAATATTGATCAAGATCAAATTCTTCAAGATCTTCCATTTTTTCACCTAGCCCAATAAAACGAACAGGAATTGCAAGTTCATCTCGAATTGCTAAAATAATGCCACCTTTACTCGTTCCATCCATTTTTGTAATTACGATGCCAGAAACATCGATTAAATCTTTAAAAGCTTTTGCTTGTAAAACACCATTTTGTCCAGTTGTTGCATCGATTACCAAAAAGCATTCAATCGGATAAGAGATTTCTTTTGCGATAACTCGCTTAATCTTAGATAGTTCATTCATTAAGTTTTGCTTGTTTTGTAGTCTACCAGCTGTATCGACGATAATTAAATCATAATTATCATCAAGTCCTTTTCTTACGCCTTTATAGGCAACACTAGCTGGATCTTCATTTTCATTTCCCACGACAACTTCTGTTTTTAAACGATTTCCCCACACTGCAAGTTGTTCGGTAGCGCCAGCTCTAAAAGTATCGGCAGCCACAAGCAAAACTTTCTTCCCCTGCTTCATATAACGATAAGCTAATTTTGCAATAGATGTAGTTTTCCCGACACCATTAACACCAACTACCAGCAAAATCTCAAGTTTATGTTCAAATGATATATCGTTATGAATATCTTCGCCTTTTTTAAGATAATTATAAAACATCTTATCAACAAGCATTTCGTTTATTTCCTTCGGTGAGGTAATCTTTTTTTCTTCACTTTCGGACAACAATTCTTCAATAATTGATAATGAATAGGAAACACCACAATCTGCGCCAATTAAAATTTCTTCCAGTTCATTAAAATAGTCTTCATTTACATCCTTATATCTCTTTGCAAGATCTTCAAGCTTGTTTGAAAAATTAAGCCTAGATTTTTCCAAACCTTTGCTATACTTTTCTGTCGAAGATTTTTCTTCAACTGAATTCTTTTTTGAAAATTTTTCTTTTAAAAACTTGAATAATCCCATTATTTTGCAACCTTACTTAATGCGTCTTGCGCAGCTTTTTGTTCAGCTTCTTTTTTGCTCTTTCCAACACCTGAACCTAATACTTGATCGTTAAAAGTAACTTCAACGACAAAAGTACGATCATGAGGAGGTCCTTTTTCACTAATTAGTTTATAAAGCACCGATTCACGATATTCAGCTTGCATTGCTTCTTGAAGAATAGACTTGTAATCCTGAATTTCGCTTGGTTTAAAATTTATGACATCATTTTCAAACATTCTCGTTATATATTTCGTGACAAAATCAATACCTTGATCAAAATAAATCGCACCTATTACCGCTTCAAACACATCTTCCAAAATGTGTTGATTATGTTGCGCTTCGTTTTCCGCAAGAGAATGCCCTGCACGAATAAAATCATCATAATGGTATTCTTTAGCCTTGTTAGCTAAAGAAACCGACTGAACGAGCACAGAGCGCGTTCTAGTCATCATTCCTTCATTCATTTCGGGATGATGCTTAAATATTAAGCTGGCCACAACAAAACCTAAGACGCTATCACCCATAAATTCTAAACGTTCATAATCATGATGATGAGTTTTTGCGTCACTATTAAAACTAGAGTGAGTAAACGCCATAATGTAAAGATCTATATTTTTTGGAACTATTCCAAATCTTGTGAAAAACTCATCAATATTAAGCATTTTACTTTAAAGCTTTCTTAAATTGCTCGACAATATTTTTTTGTCCAAGTGTATATGCTACATTTAAAGCCGACAAAAAAGTCTTTCCATCACTATTCCCATGGGCTTTAATGACAATTCCATCAATCCCAACCAACATTGCACCACCAACATTCTTATAGTCCATTTTGTCCTTCATTTCTTTAATGCCCTTTTTGGTCATTAAATAACCAAGTTTAGTAAAAATGTTTCGGGTAAAAGCTTCTTTCATCATTTGTGACATTGCTTTAGCTGTTCCCTCAATCGCTTTTAAGAAAACGTTACCACTAAATCCATCGCAAACTAAAACATCTAAATCACCAAACAAGGCATCTCTACCTTCTGTATTGCCTAAAAAATTAATTGTCTTATCATCTTTTAGTAGCTTGAAGGCTTCTTTAGTTAATGGACTGCCTTTTTCTTCTTCTGTGCCATTAGAAAGTAAATATACACGAGGATTATCTTCGCCATATAAAAATTTATAATAGAGCGTACCCATTTTGGCAAACTGTACCAATTCTTCTTTTGTATTCGCATTATTAGCTCCAACATCACAAACAACAAATTTCTTTCCTTTTTTTACAGTTGGAAAAGAAGTAATAAATCCTGGACGAATAACACCATTAATTCGTTTAATCTTAAAAATAGAGGCAGTTAATAAAGCACCGCTACTACCCGCACTAATAAGTGCATCACACTTATTATCAAGATAAGTGTTCGTAGCCACCATTAAACTACTATCTAAAGTACGAAACGCAGTCATTGGATCGACGTCCATTTTCAAAACTTTGTTTGAATGAACAACTTTGACATTATTATAATTTTTAAATTCTTCATCAAGAACTTCACTGCCTATACAATAAGCTTCAATTTCCGGATGTTGTTTAATAAATTCTTTAACGCCAGGTATTGTGGCTTTTAAGCCATTGTCCCCACCCATCATATCAATAACTATTTTCATAAATTAACCCTCATTGATATTATATAGAAAATGGCATAAATTAACACATTAATTGTATAAAAAATCTCCGAAATGATTGAAACCCTTGTTTGTAGCTTACTTATCCGTAATATGATTATCCTCTTGTAAAGACGAATAATCTTCCCACTCAATATTGTCGACACAATAAGTATCAATGGGCTATCCCCCTATATTCTAAGGTTTTCTATCAATTTAATTAAAGCATCGAATTGACCTCCTTATTTTTTGCCGATCTTTTTCATCTTTTAAAATTGAAAGGGCTTTTTCACGTATATTAATTGCTGCATTTAAATCTCGATTAATTAATAGACCACAATCACATTTAAATGACCGTTCATCCAATTCCATTTTTTCATGAACAACACCACATTGTGAACACATTCTAGTAGATGGAAAATATTTAGGAACTTTAATAAAATATTTCCCATACTTCAAAGATTTATAACTTAAATATTTACAAAATTTATTAAAAGCATCTTCATAAATTCCTTTGCCTAAATGATTTTTGCTTGCCATTTCTTCCAAATCGAGAGTTTCGACCCCAATAACATCAAATTTTTTAACACAATTTAATGATAAATTATGAAGCATATAATCGCGTTTACGCGCAACTTCGTTATAGAGTTTTTCTTCTTTTGTTTTCAATTTTAAATAATTTTTACTATTAAAAACACATTTCGCCATTTTTCTTTTAATTTTATTAATTTTAGTTTGATTGAAATTGCGAACTTTAAATTCATCACCCCAATCATTTTCGCTTGAACAAAATAAATGTGGAACCGAATAATCAAATCCAATTGCATTTTGTGGTATCATTTTTTGATATTCAACTTTTGTTTCTACTAAAAAGTTAATGAAAAAAACATCTTTGGTCCTTTCCTCTATGATTGAACTATGAATCATACAATTAATAGGTAAATCTCTATGAATTCTTGCTTTAAAAGTGCCAAGATGAGGGATAGAAATACGATTTTTAGAATACTTAACATTAGTAAAAAAGACATCAAAATGAATTTTTCGAGGATACTTTAAGGAGTTCCTATATAATGGAGTAAGTTTATTTTCATGATATCGATCGAACAATTTATTGACAATCTTATATGTAGAAATGTAAGAAATAAAACTCCCATGATCTAATTCCTTAAATTGTTTGACAAAATGTTTAACAAAAATTGCCTCATCCAGAGATGAAGAAATACGTTTATTTTTTTCATCAATTAAACGATTAAAAAGGAAAAGATTTTTCTGATATAAACTTTCGAATTTTTCTTTTTGTATTTTATTTAGATAAATCCGATAGATATAACTTTTAAGTTCTCGCATCATCTACCCCCCTCACCATTTATATCGTGAGGAATTTTGGGTTTTTATAAAAATTTTTAAAAATAAATAAAAAAAGCATTGCTTAGCAACGCTTTTAAATTATTCAACACCAACAATGAATGAATAAACTGGTTGATCTCCGCGACGAATATCAACGTCATAATCACGATAATTTGCAGAAAGATAATTTCGGACTTCGACTTCTTCTTCACTCGTGATGTCTTTACCAAATAAAACAGTAATAATTGCACTATTTTCATCTAACATTTCTTTTAATAATGCTTTTAAAGCTTCAAATTTATCTTTATGTGAACTTAAAATTGTCTTTGATTCACGGATAGCCATAAATTCATCTTTGTTAACATGAATGCCGTTAATATCAGTATCTTTAATAGAGAATGTGACCGAACCTGACTTAACACTCTTAATAGCATCAGTCATACTGGTTAAATTTTCTTCTTTAGTAACATCAGGTGTAAACATCATTGCTGATACAACACCTTGCATAATAGTCTTGGTTGGAATAATTTCTACATCAACTTGACCTCGCAAAACATCTTTTGCTTGGTTAGCTGCAAGTATAATATTGCCGTTATTTGGGAAAACAAAACAAACCTTTGCATGACTAGCATTAATTGCCTTTAAGAAATCCTCTGTTGAAGGATTCATCGTTTGACCACCGCTAACAATATATTCGACGCCAACTTCTTTAAACAATTTATCAATTCCAGGGCCACTAGAAGTCGCAATCAATGCATATTCTTTTGCTTCAGTAGAAGTTTTTTCAGTATCTGTTTTGCCAACTAACTGACTTTGATCAACAGAGGCCGTAGAAAGTGAATAATTGACAAAATCTTTGCTATCATTTGTATTTTTAATCGATAGAGATACAAATTCACCATAATTTTGAGCATAAGACAAAATATTACCTGGATTTTGCGTTATGAGATGAATTTTCAAAATTTTATCATCGCCATCAAGAGTAAAATCTTTACCATGACTTGATAAAACACCACTAAATCTATTCTTTTGATAAGGTTTTTTTGTAGTTTCAGGACCTAATTTAAGTTCCATATCAACTGCATAAGAAACGTTGCCATTTTCTTCATCTTCGTTAATTGTTGCTTGAGTTTCACCCTTTGTTGAAACAGCGGTAACACTATTTTTTTCGATGAATTCGCCATTTGCAGCACTATCCATACCTTCTAAAATGCGAACAAGCCCAGCTCCACCACTATCTACGACACCAACTTCTTTTAAAACGGGAAGGAGGTTAGGAGTGCGCTTTAAAGACTCACGAGCTTCTTTTAAAATTAATGACAAAGCTTCTTCAATCGAAGTCTTCGCATCAACATGGTTCAATAAATAACTGCTTGATTCACGAATAACAGTCAATATCGTGCCTTCAACAGGTTTAATAACTGCTTTATAAGCAACTTTTCGACCATTATCAAATGCCTCAGCTAACTCAACGGCATTAATTTCTTCTTTATTTTCTAAACTATCTGCAAAACCTCTAAAAATTTGACTAGTAATAACACCAGAATTGCCTCTTGCTCCCATTAAAAGACCTCTAGAGAACGTTTTGGCCATCATATAAATATTAGAATCGTTTCGATTCATTACCTCTTTAGCGCCACTAGAAAGCGTTAAATTCATATTCATACCAGTATCACCATCTGGAACTGGAAAGACGTTTAAAGCATCAATCTCAGGATAGTGATTATATAAGTTATTAGCCGCAGATACGACTAACATTTTAAATTTTTGTCCATTAATAACTTTCATAAATGTTAACTCCAATTATTAAAGATCACGTAGTTCTTCAACATAGACATTCACTTTATTGAAGAGACCAAAATATTGTTTATTTAAGAAATATAAAATTCTATTACTAACTTCGCTTGCAACTTCAGTGATCTTAACACCATACGCCACTGCTAGATGAATATCAACATTGTAACGCGAACCAATTTTATAAATACCTATACCTTCACTATATCGTTCACGTTTTAAAATTATATCGATTGGATTTTTGCTTGAAACTAAACCTAAAACACCATAGGTTTCGCAACAAATATCGCCTATGTATCCACTAATATCTTTTAAATTAATTTCTTGTGCTAATTTTTTTCGACTAGCGTTGTTTTCGTTTTCCATTTTTCACCTTTCAGCAATTAGCATTATATCATAAAATACTGACATAAAAAAGGTCATAAAATGCCTGTTTTTACCACAAAAAAAGCCCGGCAACGTGCTATTCTCTCCTTGCGGATACCTTCACCACTGCAGTGCTTAACTTCTCTGTTCGGGATGGGAAGAGGTGTGTCCACTGCGTTATCGTCACCAGACTTAATAGAGAACATTTGTTCCCTGAAAACTAGATACTTTATTTTAACATGTTCTAAACCGAAAATTTTATGATTTATTTTTAACTCTTAGGTTAAAATCTTAGAAATTAAGTCCTCGAACTATTAGTATCAGTCGACTTAATGCCTTGCAGCACTTACATCTCTGACCTATCAACCTTCTAACTTTGAAGGGTTCTTACTTCTTACGAATGAGAAGTCTAATCTTATGGTCTGCTTCGCGCTTATATGCTTTCAGCGTTTATCGATTCCATGGGCAGCTACTCAGCCATGCCTCTGGCGAGACAACTGATATACCGTTGCCATGTTCATCCCGGTCCTCTCGTACTAGGGACGAGTCCATTCAAACTTCTTTCGCCCACAACAGATAGGGACCAAACTGTCTCACGACGTTTTGAACCCAGCTCGCGTACCACTTTAATTGGCGAACGGCCAAACCCTTGGAAGGTACTTCCCCTCCAGGATGTGATGAGCCGACATCGAGGTGCCAAACCGCCTCGTCGATGTGAACTCTTGGAAGCGATCAGCCTGTTATCCCCAGGGTAGCTTTTATCCGTTAAGTGATGCCTCTTCCACACAAAGACACCAGATCATTATGCCCGACTTTCGTCCCAGCTCGATATGTACATCTCGCTGTCAAGCACCCTTATGCCATTGCACTCGATATACGATTTCCAACCGTATTGAGGGTACCTTGGGGCGCCTCCGTTATTCTTTGGGAGGCGACCGCCCCAGTCAAACTGCCCGCCTAACACTGTCCTGTCAATTGTAAATTGATCAGTTAGAATGATTGAGTCTCAAAAGTTGTATTTCACTGACGACTCCATCGAGGCTAGCGCCCCGACTTCAAAGTCTCCAACCTATGCTACATATGAAACTCAAGCATTCAATATTAAGTTACAGTAAAGCTCCATGGGGTCTTTCCGTCTAGTTGCGGGTAACCTGCATCTTCACAGGTATTAAGATTTCACCGAGTCTGCTGTCGAGACAGCGCCCAAATTATTATACCATTCATGCGCGTCAGAACTTGCCTGACAAGGAATTTCGCTACCTTAGGACCGTTATAGTTACGGCCGCCGTTCACTAGGGCTTCGATTCAAAGCTTCGCCTTGCGGCTAACTCATCCTCTTAACCTTCCAGCACTGGGCAGGCATCACCTCATATACATCGCCTTGCGGCTTAGCATAAAGCTGTGTTTTTGATAAACAGTTACTTGGGCCTCTTCACTGCGACCATCTTGCGATGGCACTTCTTCTTGCGAACTTACGAAGTAATTTTGCAGAGTTCCTTAACAACAGTTAAACTCGCTCACCTTAGGATATTCTCCTTGACTACGTGTGTCCGTTCTTGGTACGGGCCATATATGCTATAACTAGCAACTTTTCTCGAGAATTGGCATCATTGACTTCACTACTAGGCGAACCGTTCGCTCCTCATCACACTTTCCCCTTAACGCTACTGAGATTTGCTACAATAGCAGGTACATTGCTTGATCCGGAATCCATAACCGGTACAATTAGCCTCTTCTGTCATTACATCGAACATATACGGGTGCAGGAATATCAACCTGCTATCCATCGACTACGCCTTTCGGCCTCGTCTTAGGACCCGACTAACCCAGGGAGGACGACCCTTCCCCTGGAAACCTTAGTCTATTAGTGTGCATGATTCTCACATGCAATCGTTACTGACACCGGCATACTCACTTCTTATCAGTCCATCACTCCTTATGGTATGACTTCACCCCAATAAGAACGCTCCTCTACCACTTTAGAAATAAATCTAAAATCCATAACTTCGGTATTACGCTTAGCCCCGGTAAATCTTCGGCGCGAAGGCACTCGACTAGTGAGCTGTTACGCACTCTTTAAATGATGACGGCTTCTGGGCCAACATCCTAGTTGTTTATGCATCTTCACATCCTTTAACACTTAGCGTAAATTTAGGGACCTTAATTGATGGTCTGGGCTGTTTCCCTTTTGAGCATGGAGCTTATCCCCCACACTCTGACTGCTTGTATCACCTCTACGGAATTCGGAGTTTGATTGAAATTGGTAACGCTAGGTGCGTCCCGCGATCATTCAGTGCTCTACCTCCATAGATTATTACAAACGCTAGCCCTAAAGCTATTTCGAGGAGAACCAGCTATCTCCCAACTCGATTGGAATTTCTCCCCTATCCACAACTCATCCGCGGGCGTTTCAACGAACGTCGGTTCGGACCTCCAGTAGGTTTTACCCCACCTTCATCCTGGTCATGGATAGATCGTCGGGTTTCGGGTCTATATCGTCATACTAAATCGCCCTATTCGGACTCGCTTTCGCTACGGCTCCCCTTCTACAGGTTAACCTTGCATGACAATAAAACTCGCCGGCTCATTCTTCAATAGGCACGTTATCACCCTTTAACGGGCTCTAACTTTTTGTAAGCATACAGTTTCAGATTCTTTTCACTCCCCTCCCGGGGTTCTTTTCACCTTTCCTTCACAGTACTGGTTCACTATCGGTCACTAGTTAGTATTTAGCCTTATGGAGTGGTCCCCATATCTTCCAGCAGGATTACACGTGCCCCGCCGTACTTTGGAACTCACTAGGGGGTTATATAAGTTTATTTACGGGACTATCACCCTCTTTGGTTAGCCTTCCCAGGCTATTTAACTGTTATATAACACATCCCACATTGTGGTCCGAACCCTATGATAAATCATAGTTTAGGCTCCTCCGCTTTCGCTCGCCGCTACTGACGGAATCGATTAAATCTTTCTTTTCCTCTAGGTACTAAGATGTTTCAATTCCCTAGGTGTCTCCTCGTCTTTGATAAATCAAAGATCGATAATATTCTAATGAATATTGGGTTTCCCCATTCGGATATCGACGGATCATAGCTTACACCAGCTCCCCATCGCTTATCGCAGGTAGTCGCGTCCTTCATCGTCTACTAGTGCCAAGGCATCCACTGTACGCCCTTATTAACTTAACTTCGTAAAATTTTTGGTTTTAATGTTTGTCTTAACAAAATAATTTTTTGTTAACTTGCAATAAAGATTTCGATTTGATTAACTCAAATGAATCTTACGCAATTAACAGAAAGAACATGTTTTAAAATATCTAGTTTTCAAAGAACAAATTTTGAGAAAATCCTATTCTCTCAAAACTATATAGATGTTATTACAAGCCAACGTCAATCTTAGAATAAAATACCTAGAAAATAGGTTTTTTAATTTAACACACCGACTTATTTAAGTCAGTTCCAATTCTCCATAGAAAGGAGGTGATCCATCCCCACGTTCCCGTAGGGATACCTTGTTACGACTTAACCCCAATCATTAGTCCTACCTTAGACGTCTCCCTCCTTACGGTTAGGATAACGGCTTCAAGTATTACCAACTCTCATGGTTTGACGGGCAGTGTGTACAAGCCCCGAGAACGTATTCACCGCGACATGTCTGATTCGCGATTACTAGCAATTCCAGCTTCACGAAGTCGAGTTGCAGACTTCGATCCGAACTGAGGCTACCTTTCCGAGATTTGCTTAACCTCGCGGTCTTGCGTCTCTTTGTAGTAGTCATTGTAGCACGTGTGTCGCCCAGGACATAAAGGGCATGATGATTTGACGTCATCCCCACCTTCCTCCGGTTTAACACCGGCAGTCTCCCTAGAGTTCTCAACTAAATGTTAGTAACTAAGGACAAGGGTTGCGCTCGTTGCGGGACTTAACCCAACATCTCACGACACGAGCTGACGACAACCATGCACCACCTGTATGAGCTATAACTATGATTCTATTTCTAGAACTTTTACCTCTATGTCAAGTCCTGGTAAGGTTCTTCGCGTAGCGTCGAATTGAACCACATGCTCCACTGCTTGTGCGGGACCCCGTCAATTCCTTTAAGTTTCAATCTTGCGATCGTACTTCCCAGGCGGATTACTTAATGCGTTAGCTTCATTGCTCCAAAAAGGAACATTTAGTAATCATCGTTTACGGCGTAGACTACTAGGGTATCTAATCCTATTTGCTACCTACGCTTTCGTGACTAAGCGTCAGTATTGTGCTGGTTGGCCGCCTTCGCCACCGGTATTCTTCCATATATCTACGCATTTCACCGCTACACATGGAGTTCTACCAACCTCTCACATACTCTAGACTATCAGTTTTTGAAGCGAAAATAGGTTAAGCCTACTCATTTGACTTCAAACTTAATAATCAGCCTGCTCACTCTTTACGCCCAATAATTCCGGATAACGCTTGCAACCTACGTATTACCGCGACTGCTGGCACGTAGTTAGTCGTTGCTTTCTGGCAAGGTACTATCAAACAGCTGTCATTGCCTACAGCTATCATTTATCCCCTGTAACAGAATTTTACAATCCGAAGACCTTCATCATTCACGCGGCGTTGCTCGATCAGGGTTTCCCCCATTGTCGAAAACTCCCTACTGCTGCCTCCCGTAGGAGTATGGACCGTTCTCAGTTCCATTGTGGCCGTTCGCCCTCTCAGGTCGGCTACTGATCCTCGCCTTGGTGGGCTATTATCTCACCAACTAGCTAATCAGACGCAGGCTCATCAATCAGCGGAGCCGAAGCCCCTTTCATAATAAGGATTTTCACCCTATTACGTATTACGGTATTAGCCAAAGTTTCCTCTGGGTATCCCCAACTGAAAGGTAGATTACCAACGCGATACTCACCCGTTCGCCCCTAATGTATTGCTACATTCGGTCGACTTGCATGTATTAGGCACGCCGCCAGCGTTCATCCTGAGCCAGGATCAAACTCTCTAAAAATTTGTATCTAAGTTCATTATTATTCTGGTTTAATATTTCTTATTCAGAAATTATTGTTTTAATTATCTAAATCTTAAAGATTTAATAACTTAATAAATTGACGTTATAATTCTTGTACATCATCTATATAGTTTTCAAAGATCTCATGCACGATAACGGAAATCTCTTTCCGCGTGCTTTATTAATATACCATTAAGATATTTTGTAGTCAAGATAATTTTCAATTAATTTTGATTTAATTTTTCTTAACTATATATCTTATAGATATATATGTATTTGTTACGCTACTTCCGTATCGCAACGTGTTATATTATGCTATAAAAGATTTTAGGAATCAAGAACTTTTTTATGTTTTTTTTAATACTTTTTTAATATTGATAAATTTAAACTTTTTTAAGGTTTTTAGTAGTAAATTAGTAATGATTTTCTTAACTTATTCATTTCTTTATTTAAAAAGTGATAAAAATCTGTAATAAATCAAATTAAATATAAAAAAGCGACACTCAATGGTGTCGCTTTATTTATCTACGACGTCTTCTTCTTCGATGTGTTCTAAAATAAATAATTATTCCAATAATAATAAGAAGAATAACCGCAATAATACTTAAAGTATAAATAAGATATCTATAACGATCCATAAAAGAAGACGTATGTTGAGATTCATTATATAAAATATTAAAACTTTCAACCTCACTATCAATGGTGGTAAGGTTATCACCTAGTTTAATAAGACCAATAATGGTTTTGTTATTTAAAGAAGATGAATAATCTTTTAAGGTAATGATTCCGTTTGAATCACTAACGACTTCACAAGTCGTTTTATCGCTTAAAAGCAAATTATATTTAGCATTTGGAATTAAATTTATAAAAACTTCTTTTCCCAAATCATATGTCGCCTTTGGGGTCGCTTCTTTAACCTTAACAACTTCTTCAGTAATTAAGATATTTAAAGTTTCGCGATCACTATCAATGGTGGTTAAGTTATCACCAAGCTTAACTAAACCAACAATATTTTTATTTAAAATATCACTTAAGTAATTGTTTAAACTTATGATGCCACTAGCATCGCTCGTAACCTTTAAACTGGTTGAATCACTAAAAACTAAAGAATAATTGCTATTAGCATTTAAATTGGTAATTGATTTAGTACTTTCATCATAAACTCCAGCGGGAGTTACTTCCTTCGTCATAGTCGTTTCAGATTTAATAAGAATAGATAAAGGTTGTGCATCACTATCACTAGTGGTTGTATTATTACCAATTTTAATAAGACCAACAATTGTTTTGTCATTCAGACTCGATAAATAATCACTTAAAACAATTTGACCACTATCTTTAGATGATGTAACAGTTAATTTTGTGCCATCATTTAAAACTAAATAATAAGATGAGTCCGCCACTAAATTAGCTAAAGTTTTAGTCGTTTCATCATAAGTGGCTTCGGGAGTTTTCTCTTTCGTTAAACTTGGCTCACTACTTCCGCCAATCATTTGTGGTTCGGTATTTTTGCTTATTCCTGTTGAAGAATTTCCAAAAGCAATCTCAGCCCATGATGGATAATCAATAAATGGATTACGATTATATTGGCAGGCATTAAAGACGAGATTATTACGATGAATTTCATAATCATCTACTGGATCAGAAATATTCCAATTAAGAAGATCACTTAAAACACCATATTCACAAGGACTATTTCGTGTATCACTAGCATAAACTGAACCACTTATATCTTTAGGATTATCTACTAATTTTAAAGCAGGAGAATTACTCACTGAAGCATCATAAGTATGATATCTCGCGGCCATATAAAATATTGAGCGAGCTATATCGCCTTTATCCCGATCCATTGGCTCATAAACGGTAATTCCATTACTGTTTAGTCCAGTATAACCCGTCACATTACCTGAAATGACTGATTTAATTTTAGTTGCACTAGATTTATCGGCAACGTTGCCATAAGGATAATCTGCATGACCTTTTTGGTTATTAGCAGCTTCCCCCATATGTAAATTCTGTAAATCAGTACCAGCAAATGGTGCATAACTACTTTTATCTTGAAAGCCATGTGATTTAGGGAAAACATGTTCCCTATTTACACTATTACCAGGAGATGCGCTTGAAACAAATGTAAAAGTATCTTCATATAAAGGACGACATATAACATTATTTGTTTTCCAAGAGGTGCCGTAATCTTCACTACCGATAGGGTCTTTACTCCAATCACGATCTAAAAGAACAAAATATTTCCAACTTGAACCAACATCTGATTTAGGTAAAGATTTTTGATTATTTTTCAAAATTGGTTGAAGGGCACTCAATAATTCATCACCTTTTAATCCATCAGTTAAAGAAGAATAATAAGCTTTAACTTCACTACTAGTATGATCATAAAAAATCGATGTAGAATCTACGGATGCCGTACTATTAATATTTATAGGTAAACTAGACAATAATCCCAATAAAACTGCAATAAATATTGTCTGCATAAATCAACTCCTACTGTACCTATTATCATAATAAAAAAATAGGGATAAATCTATAAAAATTTCATATAAAAAGGTGGACCGAAGTCCACCTTTAAACAATCGAAACTAAGCTAAACTATTTACGATAAGTAACTTCAATTGAACTGAAGTAAGCAGCACCTTTTGAAGCTATATGTTGAACTTTGAAGAAAGTGAAATTATCAGCAATTGCAAATGTATAAGTTGCAGAAGTTTCACCAGATGCTACTGTGGCCGTTGCTTTAGTTGCAGTTGCAGCAGCTGAACTGAAGGCAGAAGTACCGCCTAGAACTTCCATGTAAGAATAGTTACCGCTCTTACCTGAAGCTGTATAAAGCGTAACACTACTAATATAGTAAGCGGAAGCAGTCGAATTATAAATGCCTGATTGCTTTGGAGAACTATAATTCATTTGAATGCTAGAACTACTAGTCATAACGTAATAATAGCAAACAGTAATAGTATTAGTATCATCACTAATTGCGAAGCTCTTACCAGTTGTATTATCAGCATAATTACCAGTTAAAGCCAAACCAGTGCTGGTAATCGTACTAGACTTCAAGTTCTCGGTAATTGTCACCGTAAGGGTTGCGCTCTTAGTTGTATCAGCAAGTGATGAAACGGTAACGACAATAGTCTTACCTACAAATGTTGATGTTGAACCAACAGTTAAGACACCTTCTGAAGTAATCGATCCATATGTTGTAGCATCAAGGGCATATCTAACATTAGGATTATAATCACCACTACCAGCAACAGTAACAAGTGTCGAGACATCGAGAGTCTTGCCAAGTGCAACGTTTGCAGTAGTCTTCGTTAATGAAACACCAGTAACTGAACCAGTGAAACTATGTGCACTTTCAGAAATCTTTGATCCAGTGACATATTCAAATTGACTTACATCCTTGTTAATAGATAAAGCAGCAGTGAAGCTAATATCGCTACCTTTTGTGTAATCACTTAAAGCTGTAGAAGTTTCAAAACTACTAGCATAAGCAATCGTAACTAATTTACTTGGATTATCGCTGAAGTATAAATTAAGTGTTCCACTAGAATAACTTGCAAAGCGTGCATCAACAGTGAAGAAATTAAAGATACTATCAAGCTTATTGGCATAAGTTGATGTTAAAGCGTTCCACTCACTATATGAAGCAACTTCATTCTTGAAATAATCAAAACCATCAATCTTATTTGTAGTATTTCTTAAAACCGATAAAACAAATTGTGGTTTATTATTATAAATGCTTAAAGTACCAGTGATATAAACATTATCATAAAGATTTAATTTATCTCTTGTAAGTGCAGTATTATAGACATACATTGTAGCCTTGCCATCATTGATATAGAAATTCTTGCCACCAACACTATCAAAACCAATAATCTTACCATAAGTTGCGAATTTAACATTTGCATATTCACTAGTAAGAGAAATTTTTGAAGATGAAGCTTCAAAGCACTCTCTGAGTTCTTTAACAGTCTTGAAGGTTCCAACATCTTCTTTTCCACCGACATAAACAGTCATATAAATAGGATCAAAATCGCCATATTTGCCTTGGACAAGAACTGTACCAGTAGCTTTGGCTTTTAATCTTGAACCATCAAGAGTGGCATAATCTTCACCACTAACGATAGACCATTTAACTCCATTAACAACTTTTGTTCCATCAAAAGCTTGTAATCTTAAAACTCTATTTAAACTTAAGGAATAAGAATTAGAGCATTTTAATGACTTAACACTATCAGCTGAATAACTACCACTATCAACATCAACAATAAGTTTTTCAAGCCAAGCACGATGATCTTTTTTAACATTATTATCATACTCCGCAGTTGTAATTGTTAATTTTGTAGAATCATTTTTTGAAGTATATTTTATTAATTGAGGTTCTTCGCCTTGATTTTTTGTAACTATTGTCTCCTCACCATTAATAACAAATTTAGCACCATTAACTTTGTAGGTAGTTCCGTACAAACTAACGGATTTAACATTTGTTTTGAACGTAAGTGTCAAAACACCAATTACACTTACAGAACCAAATTTTATTCCTGCAACATCTGGTTGTGATGTATCTCCAAAATATAATTTAGTACTTTCTACACCAACGATATACCCATTAGTATTATCGCCTAACTTATTTAAGGTGGAAACATCGAATGTTTTATATTCTGAACCATTTTTAATTCCGCTGAAATCATAAGTTAAAGTGGCTGCTTCGACTTTTTCAGCCGCGTTATACTTACGACTTACAAGTTCCGTTTGTAAGTCCTCAGTCTTAGCTTCATTAAAACTCAAGCCTGAATTTGCACTAGGTGCAGTCAAAACAAGGGTTGTTAAAAAAGCACAACAAAACAAAACATTATTTCTTCGTTTCATTATTAATCCTCCCCGATTAGAAACATTTCGTCTTATTTATTTTATAAAAACTAGGGACAAACTACAAGATAAATATTAGCAAGGTTCGTTCAAAAACTAGCGATTCCATCAAATAAAAGCATTTACCTTGTTTTTTTAATCAAAAATTAATGTTTTCCCCACAAAAAAAGGAGAGGCGAACCTCCCCTTTTATTATTAGTGTAAGCTAGAAAGACTAAGCAGCAGCGTGAACAATGTAAGCAGAACCTTCGACTAACCAACTACCAACACCAGTATATGATGTGACAGTGAATGTAGTTTCGGTTGCTTCTGGAGTACCACTAACAATCTTAGTGAACTTATAGGTTAAAACCTTAGCATAAGCAGCATTAATTGCAGCGACTTTAGTTTCCTTTTCGGAAGCACTTAATCCACCAGCTAAAACTTCAGTCTTCTTAGTATCAGCAACAGCCTTCATTGAAGCTTGAGCATCAAGTAAGTAATTGGCAACAGCACCACTATACATACCATCAAGAGTGTTCTTCCAAGCAGCGACTTCTGATTCAGCAGTGACTGTTGAAGCGAAGATCTTATCTCCCATAGCAGCATATGAATCATATAAATCGGTACCAGCAATAACATAGGTCTTAATGTTAGCATCTTTAGCAACAGTTTCACCAGTTTGAACAGTGGCATATGAATCTAACCAACCATTCCAATCAGTTGATAACTTAGCAAGTAAGGTGTTCCAAACATCGGCTTTTGCACCAACAGTGTTAACTTCAGCAAATGATTTAACAACTAACTTACTTCCATCAACAGTTAATCCATCATATTCAGCTTCGATAGCAGCTTTAACGAAATTACCAGCATCACCAGTAATAACAGCAGCCTTAGCATCAGCGACATATTTAGTAAGAGCAGCATTATAAATGGCTTCGATTTGGCTCTTAGCAGTTAACTTAGCTTCAGTAGCAGTTGAAACATCGCTATAAATTGCATTATAAATAGCAGCAGCCTTAACATCAACATCATAAGCAGCATCGCCACCAAAAGCATTGGTAACAGTAATATCAGTATCTTTATCAACAACAACTAATTTGGCTGGATAATCAAGTGGATCACCAACTTGAGTAATAGCTTTTGCATAAGTTGCATCAGCAGTCTTAATGTCGGTAGCAGCATTAACACAAAGAGTCTTTAATCCAGCAACAGCACTTGCTAATCTTTCAGCATTGAATGAAGCCCAATCAGCACTTAAAGCATCATCAATAGCTTTGATTAAACCACCAGTAGTACCACTTAACATCTTAGCAACACTGAAGTTAGTTCCTTTATTAGCAGCAGCATTTAACCAGGTATCAATTGTTGAATCAACTAAACCATGGATAACAGTTCTTGATTGTTCATTGGTAACGACTTTACTAGCAGTAATATCAGCATCATATGAAGCAAGAATTGCACTTCTTAAACTATCTTTAATGGTCTTATAAGCGCCATCATAAGCAGCGACGAAATCAACATAGAAGCCGTATTCACCTTTGTTATCACCAGAAGTTAATTTAGCTAAAGCAGTTGCTCTACTTAATGAATTGAGTGTATCAGCTAAAACACTATTTGGAGTAACAGTAATTCCATAGTTAGCTAAGACAGCTTTACCAGCTTCACTATCGAAATAGGTCTTATCAGTAGTAGAGACAGTATTGGTACCAAGATAAGTATCGATCTTGCCTTTAACTTCAGTACGAGCAGCTTCAAGAACATTGTATGAACCTTTAGTCTTTAAGGTAGTAGTATCATCAATTAAATCAGTGACACCTTGTAAAGTCTTAACACCATTAAGAGCAGATTCAGCACTTTCTAATTCAGTCTTACGATCAGCTTGTTTCCAGAAACCTGAAACGGTTCCTGTAGTTCCTGACTTATATAAAGTTTCAAGAGCAGTCTTACCAGAAGCTTTTGCATCGGTAACTAATTTTGCATAGGCCTTATCAATAGCAGCTTCAGAAGTCTTGACATAAGCTTCAACAGCAGCAACCTTATCAGAAATGGTTGGATTCTTTAAAGCATCAATAACAGCTTTAACACTTGCTTCTAAAGTAAGAGTGCCTAATTGTCCTAAAACAGTGGCATCATAATACTTGCCTTGTTTTTCAGCAGCTAATTCAGTTCCAGTTCTAACCTTTAATTGAGCATCAGCTTTGACCATGGCATCATAATAATCATTAAGTAAACCTTGAGCATAACTGACAACACTACCAAATTCAGCACTTTGGATTTGGAATCCTTTATCACCTTTAACAGCGGTATAGGTATAGCTCATTTGACCAGCTGGAATAGCGATTTCTTCCCCATTAATAACAAGTTTAGTGACCATTTCAATAGCTTTACCAGCAGAGGAATCATCAGCTGTGAAAGTTAAAGTGAATGATTCACCAACTTCAACGAAATATTGATCTTGGCTAATAGAAACATTAGCTGGATCAGCTAAAACGATAACTGGTAAATAAGTCTTACCATCAGCACCGGCAGCACCAGTAGCACCAGTAGCACCAGTTGCACCAGTATCACCCTTTTCGCCTTTTGGACCTTGGGCACCAGTTGCACCAGTATCACCCTTGGCACCTTGAGTACCACAGCTAGTAACTGCACCTACAGTAAGAGCGAGCATGCTAGTAAGGGCT